>Ga0302186_10000257_pt1 | contig 49132 bp, 27 predicted proteins | sample II_Bog_E1_2_FD_198782 | JGI IMG/M metagenome (GOLD analysis project Ga0302186, IMG submission 198782) | Peat permafrost microbial communities from Stordalen Mire near Abisko, Sweden - II_Bog_E1_1 | ecosystem: Environmental > Terrestrial > Soil > Wetlands > Peat | place: Sweden: Abisko...
CCAACCCCAACCCCAACCCCAACCCCAACCCCAACCCCAACCCCAACCCCAACCCCAACCCCAACCCCTCAAATATTTTTATCATATGCATTATTTAATTCATTCATTCTATTCATCATAGCTATTCATCCTCCTCAACAATATGGATGCCCGCTTTTTCAAGCAGATTGATCGTTGGCTCGTAAATGTCTTTGTAAATGGGGCGGATAACTCCTCGTTCGCTGATTGCACCTTGTAGAATAAGCTAAGCTCCAATTGCAGTAGGTGTTGCTACAGTGAGGGCCATCGCACTAAATCCTTTTTTCTCGCCGATCTCAATGAGAGAGCTTTTTCTCAAAATTTTCTTGCCGTTGATTTAGATGACAAATCTATGTTGCATCGCTATTAAATCAGTTTCTCCAGGTTTTAGATTGAGTATGGGCTATAAAAGTTTGACCAAATTTTAAAGATTGCTTAGCTTAATATCGTAAAACTTAATAATGAATACAGTACTTTATTTGTTGTAAGAAGACCAAAGTATTTTAACCCTCGAAGAATTCTTTGGTATCGCTTTTACTGGGTTTGTTCACTGTCCTATTTATAATGTTTCACATTTAGCACCGTTCTGTTCCTGATTTTTTCTTAGAGGGTTGTTCCCTTCTACTGGGCCAATAATAGTTCAGTATATTAAAGCCAATTATCTCCTTGCACAGGTGTTTCAGTAAAATATCCAATTTCTTTAAAGGAGTTTATTAGTTCAGTAAATCCATGATATCTCAATGTTCCTCTTAAAACTTTAGTTGCATCTTTCAAACCATAGGCCTCTTTGTAAGACACACTGTCTCGATTAGGATATCCCTAAAGAGTTAAAGCTTGATTTAGTTCAACAATTGTAGTTGAATACAAAAGATCGGAGGCCTCGATTTAAAATTCTTTTCCATCTTGTATATAGATGGCTTTGTTCTTTAAGGCTCTAAATGCTCCTATCGGAGTCCATGTAAATTTATAGCCCAGAGGATTATTGCAGGAACATGGAGATGGTAATCCACCACACCAACTTTAGTACTATAAGATTTTGCCTCCTTGAGCAGTGACTTCTTCAATAACTTTCATGGTAGCAAGATGATCAATTCCTGGATCTAACCCAAGCTCATTTAAAAAAATAAGGCCTTTCTTTTTAACTTATTCATTTAACGCCAGCATTTCTTTGCTCAAATATGAAGCCGTCACCAGATTTTTGCCAGCTTATAGGCAAGCCTTTGCCACATGAATGTGTAAAAAAGCAGGAATATAGCTTATTACAATATCTGAAGCCTCAACTAATGGTTTGAGAGACGAGTTGTCCTAGACTCTTACTTAGCTAAATGTGCATCTACCCTCTTATTTAGCTGCTAATTTCTTAGCATCTTCAAGAATGTTGCTCGCAATGTGGATGCGGTTCTAAATATTTTGGATTTTACGACAGGATTAATGAGTAAATACGAAATCAGGGATTCAGCCATAAGCCCAGAGCCAATGACTAAAATATTCTTCGTAGATATCATCTAATATATAATGCGATTAATTATTCTGCTACTAATTTCTCATTGAATTTAAATAAAGTATCTTAATAATAAGTGTTAAGGTAAATAGCCATATACTAATCATAGATCAGCACTTTCAATCTTTTGTTATTTCATAGCTTTCATTTTCAGATCAAACTCTGCCTTGTTTTTGAGGTATTCATCTTCAAAGGGACGCTTTTCCTCAGCACTGAGAGTTTTCCACACTTGCCCCATGACATTGGATAGTTAATTTATGATGCAATATATAATAAATAGGTATGAGATGATCATGGAATAGTTGCCGCTGTTATCGATAAATAATGAACAAAATACAATGATTAGCATTTAATTTATAACCAGTCTTTCAACGAATTGCGATGATAAATCATTTATAATTTAATGACTTAAAGAAGTTAATTTATCCGTTTATTTAGTAATTCAAATGAAAAATAACAAAATTAAGAAACAAATAAATTCCTCCTTCGTTACTAATCACGATCTAATCTAAGAAATAAGAAATAAGTCTTTTCTTGGAACCAGAGAAAACAGTAGTCGCCTACATACCAATCCGTCAAAAGTATCACTGATCAAAAAGAAAAGCTACGAACGTCTTTCAACATTGCAGGAAAATAATTCAATGATAGGCAATACCAAAATATCTAATTTCACACCCACTATCGCTGATAAGGCAGTCATGCTACTTCAAGATTGCATGAAATCACTGGGATAAACAAATCAAAAGCTATTTCATAAGCTAAAAATTATCCTTACTTACGTTCGAGAAATGCAGACGACTTACATCAAGGAATATTAACAAAGGAAAATAGTGAATAATCAAAGATAAGCATCACTTTTAATGAAACTCGAACAAATTAATCAATAAAAGACATTAATAAAAAATCAAAATCAAGGATTAAAACTCAAAATCAACGAATACCAATAACAAATTGAAAATCTAAGCAAATAACACATCCCAAGAAATAACCTGTTTGTATATAAAGGTTCATCAAACCTGTAACAGATTATCATTAATCAATCAGAAGTAATAAACAACCAATGTGAAGAAAATTAACGCCAAAGTATATAGCTCCGTCATATCCTTAAAACCCAAGCTCTTTATATTTAGGATATGATGAGAAGTGGGGCTCAAAAGAATAAATTAAAAAATTATCAATCCGCGAACTTAGCCTCTTTAAATACAAGAGGATGATCTTTCAAATTATTTTGTTTTCAATCAAGAGTAAATTATTTTATAAAAAGATTACCACATATTCAGCAAACTAGGAGAAATAAAAATCATTAGTTTTTGTTTTTATAAATAACTTTAATCTATTGACTGCTATTACTCTTAAATGCAAAAAGTAGGACACCAGCCATGATCACTATTAGAAGAATTGCTCCAAATATTGTGGTATGAGAAAGCAGAGAGTTGACAGTTTTTCCTATAATTTTAGCTGCGGTTTCTAAAATTCCAATATTTTGTTTGGAATTTAAAGAGTAGCAAATTTACAACTATCGGCATTTATCCTTCAACACATCAACTGGATTAAGACATCTAAATATTAAACAATTAATTACTCATTCTCTTGATAATCTTCGTAGCATTGCCTCCTTATGATTTAACCAGTACTCATTTAAATCTTTTTCTCGTGATACACATCAATACAAAAAATTGTAATCAGCACAACTATCGAAATTGTCAGAATATAACAACATCTATGATCTGGTCGTTTCTAAATTTTCATTGCCACCAAATCATTGCTTTCATGAGATTATTTCAAATTAATTTTCGAAAGACTGCTAGGTGTATACGTCTTGATCTATTGAATTAGCTTTTGTGGTGATTATGAGCTGCATATTTTAAGCATTTAAGGCTGGGGTATTTTGCTAAACTGCAAAAATTTCTCGGTTTACTAAGTCATGATGTGGTATATTAATAACAATAACAGTTCAATGAATAAATTAGAAACAATGTTACCACTTCGTTTTTAAAATGAATATTATCATACGCAATTTAATAATCTGCCCTTTAATTTTTGATATAGGAATATTATTTTATGATTTGTTGGCTCATCTTTAAACTTCTTATCATTCAAACTTGTCTTTTTGCTGTTATGGTTTCTGCTTGTCAAGACCCTAACTGTATCAACTGTGTGACTGATCCTGCCTACTGCAAAACATGCAAACCTGGATTTCGAGCAACACTTGGCAAATGTGATCCATGTGATGATCCTCTTTGTTCAAATTGCAATTAATCTTAAAGCTACTGTTCGACTTGTACGAGTGGTTATCGTGCAAATGGAGGTCATTGCTAACCCTGTAAAGTAGGTCACTGCGCCAAATGCCCAATATCGGCATCCAGTTGCACTGAGTGTGAGTCTGGATTCAAATGGACCATTAATGGATGCATTTCTAAGGTAATAGTATCTCAATGATGTAATTAGACCTTAATCCTGAATCAATTCTATTTTATATATCCAGAGAAAAGAGCTTAGTTGTAAAATAATAATGATTTAATTCCGCATTACAAAAATGGCTGAATTGAAGGTATTTGATGAATAAATACTAATGTTTGCAATGACGCTAACCAATGATATAGAAGAAAAGTAGATTTAATGACCTTAAAATATTATTTTATTCTTTTCTGGTTGACTCTATATTTTTAATCTTTTCTCCACAATTATTGATCGTCTTTAATTTCTGATAATTTTTCTATCATGTTTGATCTAAATTTGTTATTTCCTATTTATTATTTTTATATTTATTACCTGACAATGGTAAACCTCAACTATTCAGTGCCGTAATAATATGCTGCTTACCACATTAAATAATACACAATTAGACTTGTTTTCTTTTTATACTTACCATCATTGAAGAGGGAAAATTATAAAACTTTTGTTGATTATATTAGAAAGCCAAAAACATCAGTTTTAAAATATTTAATTACTGCAAACTATTCCCCCAGCAAATATTTTTATCAATTAAATGATAATTTAAATTTTGATAATTTTTGTTTAATTCTAGGGCATAGAAAATCGTCATGTATTCAAACCTAAAATTACTAAAAATATCACCAATCATACATATTAAATCTATTATGTCCTGATAAATGTGTACTTGATTTGATAGAAAATATGTTTAACTTTTTTCATTGGTGGCTACTGGAGTTAAATTCAATAGATAATAATATTTCTTTATAATAATTCCTTTCGTGATATAATCTCAAACAAAATCGAACTAATGGTAATTTTACATTTATCAAGAATTTTTTCTATGATTACAGCTTATATAACTATTATATGCCCTTTTATCATGACCTTCTCCCACTGCCTTCAATCATTCCATCGGCAAATGAAAATTAAATTACTAAGCAAAACAGAGATCAAAATCATGGTCAAATTAGTAAGGAGAACGGATAGATGATCTTAAGGCTACCTGAAATTACTTGCAAACTAGAAGTTGAAGAACCAATCTCTATAAATCTTCCAAAAAAAATATCTCTTGATGAGAAAAAAAATTAAACTGATTCCTTTACAGAAAAAAGAAATATCATTCCAAATAACATTAATCATATCCTGGCTTTCGTCCAAAGAAAAAGTAAATCTGAAGCTATCGTAAAGAAAGCAATACAAAAAAATACCAAAAAGTCAAGTTTTACAGTCAAACGGTTTTATTGTTACCAGGCTCACCTCAAGTAAAAGCTCTATGTTCATGTGAATAAATCAACACTATGTACTGTTATAAATCACTTAAACCTGCACTCTGATCTTTTCACTGTGGAGGAGCAATTGTTTTATAATAAAATATGTCGCATCCTCATCTATTATTATCTCAGAGAAAAGGGGATGCTGGTAATCCTCAGTTCACAAAGAGTTAAGCAAACCAGTAAAGGAGATCATCTCAAGGCCCAGCGAAGTCTCTTAAATTTTATGAAAGGAGTTGATCGTTTATAATGAAATAAAGTCACTAAATCCTATATTGCATTAACCAGTAATTGTTTGGCATCCAAATTACTTTGCATTAATTCCATTTCCTCGTTTAATTCAAAAAATATTAATTTTCAGCTAAATCGTATTTGAGACTCATTCTTTGAATTCAAACTTTAATTTTGTTTAATACGATATTCTTCAATATTTTTTTACTGAATAGTACTGGATATTGAGAAGGAAAACCTGTTCACCCTTTCATTGCAATAATTTTTCAGTTATTTGAAAGTTTTTGGGAAAATAAAATTATGCTTTTATTGTAATAAGCTATCTATATGAGAATAGCAAATAATAAAGCAAGCATAATCTCAATCAATTATAAAATATTTTAACTTTGCGCTGACTGCACAATCTGAAATAGACTAAGTTTATCGCTGAGCTAAGGAATATACTTAGCTTCTTTTATTTAATGAGATTTGATCTATAAATATTTTTTCTCATAAAGAATTACCAATTTACGTCAATCAATCAAAGGAATCATCAAATATTGAACAAATATAACAGATCTATCACCGTTTACCTTTTGCATTAGAAGTTATATATAGTATTTTTAAAAAATAAATAAATTGAGATTACGCTAACTATTATAATTCGTAATAATCCTTTCATTATGATTCGTGAACCACATCCTGCACTATTTATTCACTCCAAACACCACCACCTTCATTGTATCACTTTTAGCATTATTAATAAAATCGTATATTGTTGAACTATTAATAATTTTTGTTGATGCTGAGTTCCCCATTTAATTTAACATTTTATATCATCGATGATATGATAATATATTAACACTGTCATTACTTTCAATGAGTCATACAATTCGAAATATTAGTTGGCAAGAGCAGTCACAAAGTTTTAAAGACAGCTTGCTTCACATCAGGCAAGCCTTATTTTTCAAATCGAATAATCTCTGTTGATTTTTTCAAGATATAATTAGTAAGGTTAAACTTTCATTTTTTAACTTTCTAATCCCTCAATCCAAGGCTGTGAATTTTTTTTTACAATTGATCTAATATTATTGTTCTTTACGCATTCGTATATAATTGCTTCATCTATTAAACAAAATAATAATTTAATTAAGCAAACCAATTTGCTAAAAATAGTTAATTCAGATCCATAGCAATCAGGGCAGCCTCCCACTTTAAGAAAAATATGTCCCCATTCAAAAGATAGAAGAATCAAAATATATTTTGAAACTATTAGAGAATTGATGAAAGATAATTTGAGAAAAGAGATAGAATTTTCATACTTATGATGCTTAATATTTATCTATCCTTGGAAATATTATTTGTCTATTATTAAACTAATGTTTGTTATTTTTTATATTAAGTTTCAAAGCTCAATCAATTTAACTTATTAAATTCAATTCATTAATTATTGGAATTTTAAAGTTATTCATCAATCATTTCTTCAATTGAATTGCTCGCAGCAACTGCTCATAACCTTCAGAATTGTTTAGTTTATCGAAGATAAGATGAGTTTAGACTCCACCATTTTCTTATTTCAGCTCCTCGGTAATCTTGCGGTAGTATTTATTGTAATTGTCATAGGTTTGGCTCTTTGGAACCGTAAATACTTTTAAGACTGCAGTGGATTGAGACAATTAAGGTTGTATCTTTTTCTTTCTTCCTCTTTTCTTTGGACAGTTTGGCTGGACAGTTTGAGTTGGTGGCTGAATAGGCTCCTGAATTTCAGATTTGGGTGGTGCTGGCTTTAATTTGATTTCCATCTCTACTTCCTTTAATTCTTAAATCTCAACTTAATTTTAATTGACCATTTACTGAGACCCATCCTCAACGACTTTCTTAATACTGTCTCTCTTTCTTAAATGGGCCTATTTTTTTTAGGGGATTACCGCTAATGGAGTCAATTAAATTTCATTAATTATTGAATCTTCTTGCTTGGTTACAGGTTTTTTGGTATATCCCTTGGGTCTACCTCTCTTTTTAGGTATTTTAACAACAGGCTTTTATTCAATTGTGATACCTTGAAGAGCAGCCAGTTCAGCTAATTGCTTTTTTCTTTAAATTGCCTTCAAAGTCATATGATGTATTTTCTTAACCTTTGGTACTCCATCGTCCTCTTCCTCTTCGGATAGACTCTCATCTTCTTCAACAGACTCTTCTTGCTCTTATTATTTAGGTAAATCAGAGTGTCCTCTGGTGATACGACCATTATTTCTCTCTGGGTTTTTCTCTTCAAATAATCTGGTTTGGCGCATGTTTCTTATCTTTATTTAATGATATCAATTTAATGGAATATAGTTCATCTAAATTTTATATACTGGTTATGAATATGGCTTTAGCCTCTGTCTATTAAATTTAAAACAATGGCATTGCCAAGCCACACTATTGGTATAATTTATTTGATTGCTAATATAATATGTCAGACGTATTTGATACCTGTGAAAACAATTTTCTTTATAGCATCCGCCTTGTGCAAAAAAAACTTGTCTAGTCAACAGAAAAAATAATAAATTTAGAGGAAATAAATTCTGCTTTGTCGGATGCTAGCAAATAAGTAAATAGTGTGAGATATTCAGTTAAGCCAAATGGATATTTAGTTTTAAATGTGTCAAAATATCAGCATGAAAGCAAAGGTATGCATAGAATTATGCTTTAGATTAATATTTACAAGAAGGAGCTCAGTTCCTATAAGCGAAAAGTCAGAGATCAATAATAAATAGCTGAAAAACAATAGACATCAAACTGCCAAGCTTATAATAAAGAAGATGATGCTGTAGTGGACCCTTTGCTTTAGGCTAAGCGACTAATGTATTAAAATGAGGCTTATTCAAACTAAGCCGCAGTCGGAATTCAAGATAATAACCAAAAGCTAATGAAAAATATCAGTAGAATTGGAAATATTAGTATATAAGTATCTATGCAGATAATCAACTTGCTACTGCTAAAAAATTGCTTGGATCCATTCAACACAAAATATCGAAGAACAAATACACTCTTTGGGGTGTCCTTTTCATCCTTTTGTTAGTAGTTACTTTTATAGTATACACTTATGTGGCATGATCATCATTATTAATACTAAAACTATAAATTTATTGTATTTAAGATATGATAAAGGATGGCTAATCAATCATGTCGAAGACTATAGGGCCAATCATCAGGTCTGGGTTCCTTGAAGGGATATATTCTAAGATAGCTGAGATTGGTTGTCGTGGTTTTGTAATTATAAATCAGTATTTTCCTCAGTTCATCCATATTTTCAAATCTATTAGTGTTTTGTCTTGCAAACTATACGAACTTGTTTGACAAAATCTGTGAAATTAAGGCTCCAGCATCAGTTCTATCGGCTGAAACACGCCATTAGAATAAGTTCTTTTCAGGATGAAACTGCACTGCAAAGATAGGATACTCGTTGCTTTCAAGCGTTGAAATGTAAATATCACCTCCTCGGCTTCTGGTTGTGGAGGTGGCTTTCCAAAAGTTCATCATAAGTTTGCTATTTTTAAAGCTAGATTATTTCAAACCATCCTAATGGTTAAAATAAAGAATTCCATCTCCTGAGGTTAATTTTGCCTTTAGATTGCTGTCAAGATCATCGTACAGGTAAGAAATTTACTGAAATTTAAGGATATTCAGCATATGGTCTGCTCCAGTAATTGGCTGAAGAATGTTTTCATCGAATCCTGAAGTCAGATAGGAAAGAAGTTCAAGCCCAAGGCAAGTTCCCCATATCGGATAAATTCTCCCATTTTTATTCTAATTGACGGCAAACTGCAGGATAAAATTTGCATTTTTTACCCATCTGTTATCAATGCTTATCTAATCTTCTCCTGCCCCTCCAGTAAACAAAATACCATTGACTTTTCGAAGCATAACTTCAATTTCTGAGGAGTTAGAAAAAGCAAAAATTGGTACAACTTGCGCCCCACTCATCTCGATGTACTTTACATATGCGGCTGAAATGTAAGTGCTCAGCATATCCTTTGTTGAAGGCTCATCATACTCGTCAATTTGGGTATAAATTCCAATAATTGGAGACTGCTGAACAACTGCCAAGGCAACTGTCGCCAAGATTGCAAAGGAGACGAATGCAAACTGAGTCATATGTAACAGATGTAAGATAATATTCGTTGATTGTGATACAGAATCAAACATAGTCCTCTATATTGTTGCGGTTACTTGCTGAAATGGAGCTGCGATATGATTTATAGTGACTCGTCGATTTCCATTCTAAGTAAAACTCGTATACATCCTTCACATTTTTGCTGCCTATCAGCTCGGCAATAAATTAGAATTGCTTGCCAAATTTCAGAATACCCTCCTCGAAGATGACTACTTATCGTGGAGACCATTTCTAAAAGACGAAGTTAGGGGTTACAGGATTTATTAAGATATCTAAGTCTCTCTTTTTGTAGAGATGGTTGACTGCGTCAAGGTAGAATTCGATTGGTTTTTTCTTTTTTTAAGGATTGGATTTAAACACTTCATTTTGTGGATGAATCACTTGTAAAATAGGGTGCTTGCTTGATCGAAGAGTCCTTAGCAGGGGAATGAATGGGTGATCTTCGATTCCTCGGTTACTTTGCAGGATTTGTTCGAGGATAACTTCAAAATTGGGCCTCGGAAAAGAATTCTCCCCTTAATTTATATCGAGCTTGATTCGTTTTTACGGTTGGCTCATACAGTAAAGCTAATTAATACTTGAATAATAATGGATCAAGGATAATATTAAATTGGGTATTTCTTGAAAACTCCTATCCTGAAAGTCATTGGTAATTGTTTATTCTTTTTACTCTTACTTTCAAACAATTCAATGCCATTGCATCTACTTGTATAATATATATTAGATATTAATCAGAATTGACTGCTCATCAATAATATTAACATATTAACATCATGTACTAGCTACAATAAAGAAACAACAGCAAAAATTTTGGATCTCCTCTCCTCATTGCCGATCACAACATAGTCGTCAGCAATTCAGACAGAACCTGCACTGATATTATTTGTGCTATCCTTTTTCTGGGCTTTTTGGGAGCATTCGTTGGACTATTAACTTTTGGTCTGGTTGGTGGAAACGTAAAAAATGTGTTCGCTATTTATAACTCGGACCATATAAAATGTAGTGGCACCGCTTATCCCTGTAATTTTGAAATTAAGTAGACGGCCTTTTTATAGATGCTTCCTCTCTGTCTGATGCTATGTGCATAAGTCAATGCCCTTCTAACGGTCAGACGGTATCGTGCTTACAAGATTCAGTCAACTGCCCTCATGGAACTTTTTTTAGTGCTTATGATTTCGTACCATTTGAAATTGTGTGTGTGAAAGCTGTGCATGTCAACGGAGTGGATATCACTTCCTTTTTTAGCTACAATTCTTACTCAGCATGGGCTTTTGATCTACAGGCAGGCTACTTAATTTTAATCGGAGCAGCTATTGCAGCGATGATTTGCTCATTAATCTTTTTACTGATCGTCAGATGCTGTGCTGGAGTCATGATTTGGTTTGCAATTGCTGCCTGCATTAGCGGACTCGAGATTATTGGAGTTCTTTTCATTCTACAAGCTAAAGGTATTCAAATAGCTCAATTCATCAACACTCAGCTGAACACTCTTTCATTTAACACCCTTATCATCATCGGTAGTGGTCTTATTGCAGCAGGGGTCTTTATACTCCTGTTAGCTTTCTGTCTCAGAAGTAGAATCAAAATGGGAAGCAGAGCTGTTGAATTAGGAGCTGTTTTTCTGTTATAAAACTGCTTCATGATCATCTTGCCCATCACACAAGCGATTTTCATCACGGCTACAATTGGAGCCTTAATAATTGGAGGTGTAGCAATATACTCGATGGGAGCTTTTACTTTTCCTGGCAATATTTCTTTTCCAGTAGTAGCTTTTTAGCAAGGGCAAATAGTAATGCTCGCTTTCTTTTTTGCAGGCGCTCTGTGGACATTATTTTGGCTGCAAGGATGCAATCACTTCACTCTCTGTTCTGCAGTCTCTATCTGGTACTTCAACCACGAAAATGTTCACAATCCTGGAAATCCTTTTTGCGACTCTTTTGGCAGATTGATTAGATATCATCTAGGAAGTGTTGCATTTACTTCCCTTATTAACGGAATGTTTTTCGTGGTTAAAATAATCTGCCAAATATTTTCATTTTAGGTTAAAGACGACGATAATAGTTGTACTGCTTACTTTCTCAAATGTCTTAATTGCCTTTTTTGCCTCTTTAGAATGTAGCAATGAAGTTATTTAGTTTCTTAAGGTTTTTGGCTGATGGAGTTTATGTCCAAATCGCCGTATTCGGGCAAGGCTATTGTTCAAGTACCATGAACGCCTTTAATTTAATCTCTGAAAACACAGTAAAACTCGCTATCACTGATGGAATTAGCTTTTTCTTTACCATTCTCGGAATTTTAGGAATAAGTGTGGGAGTTTCTGTAGCAGCTTACTTCTGCTGTCTTGAAATTGATTACTTCGCAAAAGTGTTAACAAATCCGTTAATTGTGACTATTGTTTCAGGTCTGATAGCTTTCGTGGTGGCATCCATCTACCTATCAATGATAGACATCTCTGCACAATCTGTAATGCAATGTTATCTGATTGACCATTAGCACCATAATGGTCTGCCAAAATTTGCTCGAAGCCAATTAAAATAAATGTTGATTTAGGACTAAAATTGAATCTTCTATTATGATTGATGCAAACATATTTACTTTTTATAAATGGACTAAGACTAATTTGAAATTAGACTACAAATAATAATCAGTTAACTCTTTATGGGAAAACTTCATTTTATTTATATTTCTATACACAATTAATGTCAAATTACTCGCAAGAGGATGGAGATAGAGGCAAGGATCATGTCCTTGCAGTTTAAAATACCCTTGTAGATGATGAGAGAAAAAGCAACAGCTACAAATGTTCTGAGGAGTTAGAGTTTCCTAATTCAAAATAAACCAAATAAGAGTAAGAATAAAATGCAGAAGAATTCTTATAAGATTACGATTAGGTGTACCATGAACTTAATTCTGGAATGTATGAGGTTAGACTATCACAAACTGAATAAGAGTAGCAAGCCCAATCTTCAAATGATTTAAGCTAAACGTAAAATAAAAATGAAGAATGCGAGGCAAATGATAAATTGCCTGAACTACAAAATCCATCAATTAATTAGCAGTCATAGTTAAATCAAAATTAAGAAAACGCACTCGACGAGCCTTCCCCTCTTGAACAGGAAAAAGTATTATAAGAATTATTATAATAACGCTTAGGCATAAAGCATTCAGAAATAAGCTATCCCTCCATTGAGATAGAAGATAAAAAACCAAATTATTAACAGGTGGAAAGCTAAGAAGAAGGAGAAGGTTGCTCAAAATAGGCTGTCAAGTATGAGTAAGTATGTGATATTAGTGAGGACGACAGAAAGGATAATTAGATCGATGCTTAGTAAAAGGAAGAGCATAAGCAAGATATCTCACATTAGGACAACACAACCGATCATATTGCAGATATTTAAAAAGAGGAATTATCTAAGCAAGAGATATTACTTTAGAATAATATGCCCCAAAATATAACCAATGTTGAAGAAAGGGAACTTTAAGACCAAAAAACTGATAATATTATTGATATTTAACAAAGGGAAGAACCAAAGCCAGAAATCTTACATTAGGATAACATAACAGACAACATGATCAAATTTTAAGTAAAGGAAGAGACACATATCTCACATTAGATATAAATATCAAGCAAGTTGGAGAGGCAATCAACGAGCACAAGCTAAATCCACTTCGATTAGGTCAATATTATCGGCTATGATAAGACCTTCTTTTTTAAAATATAGACTCAAATCTACCAAATTGAAGTCAAACGTAATCGTAAAATATATACCATCAAGAGACGGTTTATGGATTTCGCTTTACTCTATAAACTCGCCTTGATATAATTTTCAGGATTTATCCTCTATCCCTTCCCTCGAAAGACATTATAAATCTTCAAACAACTGAAGTTTTCAATAGGTGATTAACTTTAAAAAATGCTTTCCATTGAAAAGCGAATTTTATAGCTCTAAAAATTTTTACAATTTTTAATAGGTCATAGAGAAATAGGCTAATCTAGACTGATTTCTTCATTTCTGACCTAAGAACACGGTCTCTACACCATTGTAATGGCCAATTTGGAAGCTAAAATCAATGAATAAGAGAAATAGTATGAGCTCGGCATTATAACTTAAAATTATAATAGTTTAAAATCTATTGTTATCAAGGGATTTAGTTTATTTCAAAACTATATTCACCAATCACCATCCAGAGGCAATTAAAGTCCTCGTATTCAGCAGCAACTCTAAATAGAAGGTAGGCAACTCTAATAGCAATATTAGCCTATTAAAAAATAATTAGCCTCATGTAAACAGCGAGCTCATCATTTCTACGAAAGAGCTGATAGACTAAGACAAATTTATAAAACCAACAGTTAAGTTTGTAATATTGAAAGTAATATTGACAGTATTCTTATTTTAAGCAGCAAACTTACCTCCAGCAAATCTTACTATGAAAAATATTACGAATGGATTGAGGATAACATTTTATTTGATGTAAAGTATTTCATTTCTCTTTTCGAACAGATTGAAGAGCAAATTGCATATAGGAGCAGTCTTTTGAATAAAATTGGGCACAGTGCGGTATAGATTGATAAGATTAAAAAAATCTTACAAAAAGTGCAGTTGTTTGATTCTCGATTTTTGCCAGATTGGAACGACAACCTGCTTCGATTCCAACAATCATAATAACATATTTATAAGGAATTCGCCGTAAATTGGAAAAATCACTGTTTGCTAATGTCTAAAATTTGGAAGTGATCGTTTCATAACTAAATCAATATTAATATTTTCGGGATTTAATCATGGTTAGATTATTTTAAAGATCATTGACCTTTGGTCTGAATTTGGTAGCATATGGAGCACAAAATCATGGTCAAAAGCACAAAAAGCCATAAGTTTATTTTATTGTACATATTTTGTTTTTTATTTTCATAGGAATCCCAAATCTATTGATGACTTTAGATTTGCTAATCTTTTTGTTAGGCTGAATATTTATGGACTCTCTCCAGATATTATTACTCAGTGGTAGGCTCAATTTACTTCATGAAGGATATATATTATTATAATGCGATTAAGACTCCAGAATGATTAATAACTATCATTGAAAGAAGTTTTATTCGAACATTTTTGAATGGATTTGCTACTTGGAGTATAATTGAAAAAGATGGTTGGATATAATCCATAGTTTTCCAATGGCAAATAAATTTTGCAGAAATGAATCATCCGAAACTCTCCCCAGAAGCACTCACTCTATAACCTTTCTCATCTACCATTAGAAAAAAGAGGCTCTTTCTGTCACTCTCAAATGCACCGAAACCGTAGGTAAACTCATCGATACTGTCAAGGAACGCCTAAAATATGAACATATGATTGGTTTGTGCTCACAGGATCGATATTTTACTTTAGATTTTGCCTTACTCAACAGATCCACTAAGCTTATTGGGATGAAAAACAATCTAAATCTTGATGTGCTATTTGAAGGTGTAGTTGCTGATTATTCAAATATTACCTTGGTTGATTTTGAGTTTTTAGCATGCATTGGATAAGGCATTTCATCAGCTGTATATTTGGTTCGTCACTGCGCAAATGGTCGTTTATATGCGCTGAAGCAGATAAAAAAGGAGTATTTCCGATAATTCAAAACATTTGAAAGCGTGTTGCGCGAAAAAAAGATTCTCAGTGAGATGATAAGTGATCTCCCCTTTGTGACTCAACTGGAAGCATCCTTTGAATCAGAATGCTATTTAAATTTTCTATTGGAGTTTTACCCCGGAGGGGAGTTCTTTTACCATCTGTCTCACCTCAAACTTACTGAGGATTATGCGAAAATATATTTTGCAGAAATACTCCTTACGATGGAGCAACTTCATAAAAGGAAAATTTTATATCGAGATCTCAAGGTAATCATTGACGTATTTAGCCTGAAAATATAATGGTTGATTTTGAAGGACATCTTCATTTGGGAGATTTTGGATTATGTAGAATTAACCTAGAGAAGGAGGACCTCGCACACTCTCATTGTGGAAGCCCATAATATATGGCCTTCGAAACAAGATAGGATATGGGGTATGGTTATGCTGCTGATTTTTACACGATGGGCGCTATCATCTACGAAATGGTAAAAGGAGTGCCTCCCTATTATAAAAATAACCCTTTATAGTTTAGCGAAGTGAGCGAAGGCTTTCAATAGCTAGTTCTGGCTTTGATTGAGCGAGACCCATCGCAACGTTTGGCTAACTATTCGGCAGTGAAAAAATCAAAATGGTTGAGAGAGATTGATTGGTAGAAAATATTGAAAAAAGACTATAAGCTGCCCACCCGCCTAAACTACTACATCAATTATATTCATGAAGAGTTTATCACCAAGTATATCGATAGCGAAGAAATCAAATATTAGTAAAAATACGATAAACTGTTTGATATGTTTTTCTATATCAGCGATCGTAAGGATAGTCTAGCAAAATATTATCCACAACTTCACAAGCGTTATAAGATTCAAAGAGTTAGCATTCGTTCCAAGCAGCCCAAATCAAATAGAAGTAATAGCAACTCCAAGACCAGTCAAAGCAAAAGTAAAGATAAAAACTTGCAAAATATGCTTACAAATCGCACGAAACGGCAAACCATAAAAAGTCCCAATATATATCTCAGTCCCAATTATTGTCTTGAGAATAACAAAAAGATCAATCATATGTCGAATAAGAGCTTGTCTAAAAGCAAAGAATCAAAGTTTATTCAATCGAATAATTTGATAAAGTTCAACAAAATTGTATCAGTCAAACCAGCAGACTTGAAAGCTAAATAATATTTAAAATAATTAGAAAGACATGCTTCTAAAAAGAAAATGACCTGAAAGATTAATTGATTTATAATGCAGAAGTTATTTATTCAAGACTAGATTGAGTTATTGTTCATCATTCTCATCCTATTTTATTCTAGTATCAGATTGGCTGAAAAATATTACTGAAAATCATGATTAAGGATTGAAAATTCAATCATAAAATTAATTAGATATCAATATTATAAAGTCAATTTCTTTTATATTTTGCAAGATTCAGGCAGATCTTTAAAATGATTTATATTTACTGCTTTAATCTTCAAACTATCATATATGCAGTTTTATGCTAGAAGTAGCTTACTTTGTATGTGCGTAGCATTTACATTTTTAAAGTAAATAGTATGACGTTGATTTAAATCTTGGTTTCTACAAATTCAAAATATTAGAATTAACACAAACTATGTGCGGAATATGGGCCATCATCAATAGGTGTATTCTTACTCCTGAAAAATTAGCTAGCTTTGAAAAAGTAAAGCCAAGGGGACCTGATCACTCCATTATTCATCTTAATTCTTCCAGCATCATTGGTTTTCATAGACTCTCCATCATGGACCTCACATCAAAAGGTTAACAACCTTTTTGCCACTTTAACTCAAAATTCAAGTATACAGTCATAGCCAACGGAGAAATTTATAATCATGAGCAACTCAGAAAACAATATAATTTGGAAATCGATTCACGCTCAGATTGTGCTGTTATCTTGCCATTATTCATGCAGCTAGGGGATGATTTCGAAGCTCTTAATAAGGAATTGCATGGTGAATACGCTATCTTTATTACTAGGGAAGAAGTTAAGACAGGAAATGTTGACTATTTTTTGGGTACTGATCCTCTGAGCGTAAGGCCAGTATTTTACTCCAGCAATGAGCATGAATTTGGAATAAGTAGTTTGCTCTGTGGATTGTCAGATTTTGACAAAGACGTAAAAAGATTGGATCAAGGGACTCTACTAATCGGAAGATATACTCCGTTAACAAATGTAAATTAAATAAAAACCTTGAAAAAATATACCACTATTCCCAAAGTTGATAAAAATGAAGAAAATATTCAACTTTACAGGGAGATAGTTGATACTTTCAAGGATGCAGTGAGGGAAAGATTGATGTCTGATCGACAAATTGGTTGCCTACTTTCGGGGGGATTAGATTCAAGTCTAGTAGCTAGTGTAGCTGCCTCTCTTTTGAGAGAAAAAGGCCAAAGGCTAAAAACTTTCAGTATTGGTATGAAGGAAGGTACTGATATAGTGTTTGCTCGGTAAGTTGCAAAGCACATAGATTCCGATCATACTGAATTCATATATGAAGCAGAATAAGGCCTCCAGGCATTAAATGATGTGATAGAAATTACTGAAACCTTTGATATCACCACCATTAGAGCTTCAGTTGGGCAATATCTCATTGCCAAAAAGATATCTGAAACAACTGATGTTAAGGTTGTCCTCAATGGTGATGGAGCTGATGAGTGCCAAATGGGCTATTTATATTTCTATTTAGCGCCCAGTTCTGAGGAGGCTAAAAGAGACAGAGATAAACTTGTTCAGGAAATTCATCTTTATGATGGCCTGCGGGTTGACAGAAACATCTCGCATTTTGGTTTGGAAGCACGAGTCCCTTTCTTGGATGAGCATTTCGTAAACCTTTATTACAGAATCAATCCAGACTTGCTTATTCCAACAAAAGAACGAATCTAAAAGTATCTAATCAGAAAGGCTTTTTAAACCATATGCCCAGATGCTCTACCAAAATCAGTTCTTTGGAGAAAAAAAGAAGCCTTTTCAGATGGAGTTTCCTCTAAAGAAAAATCTTGGTATCAAATGGTGAGATAGCACATACTAAAAGACTTGTATCCAAATATTTTAAGAAAAATGAGCAATGGTGAGCACAACTCTTCGTCTGTTGAGTAAATGGAAAAACAATTCTAATTTAAAGGACTTCAGCCAGTATGCAAAGAATCTCGATACTATCGATTATATCACCAATCAAAGTTTGGTGACAACGACGCCATCCTGAGTCACTACTGGCTTCCGAGTTGGGCCAACACTAATGAGCCTTCTGCCCGAATATTGGCAGTTTATTCATAAAATCCAGCAAAGTGATGTTTACAATTGATTTAAGGCATATTTGAAATATAATCACTCCCAATGCGAGTGCACTCAGCAGAAATACTGTCGATTAGCATCTTTATAATATTTAAATTTGCTTTGAGATGATTTTTTTTTTTTTTCTATTCTGTATTGTTTTTGTGATCGATAGAGGTACAATGGTTAAGTATTCAGATAAATTGATTTATTTAATCGAAACTACAAATAAATTAATTTAAAGGTAAATGAGTATCATCTATTAATTGGTTTTCTTCCCTTCACTTGCTCTTTTTACTGAAATTTATTTAATTATCTTTCGTCGGATGAATATGCTGATTTTCTGCATTAATATTTGTCAATAACGATACTGACTATTACTTTGATTCCATCAACTATGAAAATGATGAAGAATTAAGCATCTCACTTGTAATGACTGTGGCAACAGTTCAAATAACCATGATTTGCGTTTTGGTGAATTAATTGTAGGCTTGCATATGACTGAGGAAATGGGTGATTTTTTTGAATTGATCCATTATTCTTGAATTAAAAAAAAAATACTTTTATTTCTTTTTTCAATCTGTTAATTTATGGCATTTAAACACACTTGATACTCATCTTTTTTTTCTTTATCTTTTTATCTATTCATCAGAAGTGGAATACAGTCTCTCATCGTTTATAAGTCTGAAGTCGATTGCCTGAATAAGAAAGAAGCGTCCTTAAGAAATTACGTGAGAGCGTAGCTTGCCCATTAAACTGCAGTTTTGGGCATGAACTGATTTGCAATTTAGAAAATAATATCAGATTATATGAGTTCATGAGGGCTAAACATCATGATCCATGTAAGGTAAACTTTTTATAAAATTCATATTTTTCTTTGCGATTAACCTATGGGCTTCAGTTCATTTTTTACTGTTTCAAATTAAGTTATTTTTCAATGGATTTATGGGGGTATATTTTTTCGTATAAAATATTTTCGTGCTGATATAACTTAACTTTAAATCAAATTCCCTTATATAAACTAAGAGCATTAATACAGCTCAATTTCATCAATCATTCAAAAGTATGAATCATTGGGAATGTAGTACTTCCATATCTAATTGAGACACTTCAACTCTAGTCCATCCACGATCCCATCTCCGTTTTGATCGCAAAGAGGCGGTTTGAGATTGAATATTAGGAATATTTGGTTGCAGCTCGTTACATCAATCGAAGTGAGGGTTCGATCCTCATCGTCGTCTTGGAATACGTCAGCCAGCAGCAATTTGGATAAAGATTGATTTGTAATCATGGAGATGTTTTGAACGCTAGCTAGGCCGCGAGGTACAGCTTGATTTTGATGCTGGTAGCAATTTACTGACTGACCAGCGGGGTGTAGTCGTGCGACTCCTGATGTCTCCACATTGAAATAATAGGCACAATGAGCAGCAGTTAACAAGCCATGAGCCACTTCATGATTTAAATTAATTATACTGTAAAATGTTAAAAAAGATAATGAAAAAGGAATCACCTAAGAATAGCCCTATCTTTTTTAACATGTGAATCATTTTTTATTCAATTATATAATTTAAATATATGCATATTTTGGTTGATGGGCAAATGGAATATTCTAAGAATTTACATTATCATGTAAATGATGTTTCCACAGGAAAAATTGCATCTAATTATCAGCAGCATCTTTTTTTATTTGTCTAACTTCGAGTGCTGATTTTAATACTGCTTTTTAAGAGCTTAAACGAATTTTTGACTTCTTAATGGTTTTATTTATTTTTGTTATAAATTTATTTTGCTAAATACTCGAAGGCTTCATTAACCCCTGTTCCTTATTTAGCGCTTACCCGAAAGAATTTACAGTGATACTCCTGTTTGAGCTCATTAATTTTGTCCTGATATTACAAAAGCGTTTATTACAATTAGGCTGGTGTAAATATATCACATTTATTGCCCAACAGAATTTTAGGTATTTAGTTGCCACAATGCATGACTAGTTGCTGAAGCCATATTTTAGCATCATTAATAGAGTCCTCATTTGATATATCAAACACTACACAAGCAGCCTTGGACAGACTGAAATAATTGGACACAATAGTTCGGAATCTTTCCTGACCTGCTGAATCCCAAAGCTATAAGCTAAAGGTACTATCTTCATGAGTAACTTTTTTTGAGAGACAGTCAATCAGACAGGTCATTTTTTGGGGACTGTAGTCTCCTTGCACATATCGCATTAGTAATGTGCTCTTGCCAACACCAGAACGACCAATCACAATAATCTTATATTTCTTTAGCGACTATTAAGTTTATTGGCTCATCACTATATAGGATAAATTATAGAATTCTGAAATATGTTTTCAGATAAATAAAGTGGAAAAAATAACCAAATTGAGTGACTATCGAATTATTGAACGCTTATCGGATAGTTTTTTAGATAGTGATAATTAAAAATTAAAAGATTGACTGATGGGAATGAAAACTTTTTTATTTTAAATCGAGATCATTCAATTAGTATTGAAAAAATTCAAAACAGGATACCCTCAAAATAAAAAATAAAAACCAAATATTTTGTTTGTTTGCTTGAGATAATTAGTTATTTTCTGTGCTAGTATACTGTTATTATAATTACTATTAATGTTCATTTGTTTTATTATTTTCTATCATTAAATTTATAATTCGTATTATTAGAATAAACATTCATCAAAATCACATGGCCAAGGAAATAACACCTCCGCCTTGATTTTCACCGCCTATGCCATCTTTCATCGGAAGATTGGCCCGACAAACTGGACAGTTTCCTTTAACACGCATCCATTTGTCCAGACATCCTGAGTGGAAGATATGCTTATCTGAGCAAGGAAGCTGATAGATAGTTTCTTTAAGCTTGACATCTTGCATACAGATAGCACATTCGCCATTACACTTGACTATATGGTCTAGATTCGCCTAAGTTACTGGTACATCTAATGTGCCTCCTTCTTGATTTCGTCGAGGAGCACAACAGCAAGCATAAAAGATTACCACAATACAGAATAATGGAGATAAAACCACTAAGATGAGTAAAATTAGAAATTTAAGCTTAAGAAAGGCTTCAAAGACCAAATAAACACAAAGAACTGCAATCTATGCAGGATTCATACTGTCGCTCTTTGCCATCAAAATTATTACTATCAGCATACTTGATAGAGAGATTAGTAATTATATATTTCCCCATGAGTTTAATTGTGGAAATCTACGCGCCATCTCCTCTTCCACTTACTGCCGAGCCACATTTCCATACACATCAATGGTTTTTTAATCTAATCCCTGCAAGAAAATACCACTAGCTGCATGAAAAATTGTTTAGCTCGTGCAACTTTAGATTGAGCCAAAAGAAACAATTGGTTATTCGGTAATATGGGCGAGGTCTCGAGCAAATTGGCTGTAACCCTCAGATCCATACTTCATGAAAGAGGTGTAGTATTGATATATTGTAATGATAAGACTAATGCCTGATACTGCCAATGCTATAGCTTACGCGACGATGATTCTACTGCCAGTAGTAAGAATGGTGCTGTCTATGAGAATAAAGATTATAAAAAGAACCATCTCTAGGACGTGAAAGAGCATTATTTCGCGATAAGTTGTCCGATGTTTTTTATAACCATAAAGAAAGGAAATATCAGCTTTGCTGTATCCATTTACTTGTTGGGCGGACATATCCAAGTGCTGATTATTTATAATTAATAGTACAGCTTAATAAAAAGGAGTATACGTAATTAATCGCAATTCAATTTAGAATCAAAGCCATTTATATTTATGGTTCACTCTCACTTTCAATGAGGAATACGACTAAAATATAATTATAAATGTCTTTCTTCCCTTATTTTGATTGGCAAAAATGAGGTTCAATTATGATTTCAACTTATATATTCTATTGGCAAAAGTTTGAAGTTCATCAATGATAATAATTTTTCATATATACTAATCATATTTATAGGGAATCTTCTTTTAGTAACTCACATAGAGTACATAAAAAAGCAGTTCAAAGAACCTACTGCGACCATATTCTTTTTTGGGTGGAAGTCGACTGCTATTGTCTTTCTCTCATAATCCATTTTACTAAGTGCTGCTCCCTTTCCAGGAACAATGGACTTGGAAACTGTTGCCTTCTTGTAGCTCAATTCATATTGCGTGTTAGCTCCATCAACATCAATAAGATGGAAACAGTTATTATAGTTTCCTGTACTAATGGTGTTGCTATCAGGAGAGGCGCCAAGGCTAAATTTATCGAATATGCACTCGTTTTCAACCATATCACAGAGTTTGCTCTTGAGAGATTACTGCACTGGTATTGTATTCACTGGCTTTTTGGTGTTGCAAACGTCCCATATTTTGACAGTCAGAAAATCACGAGATACCAGATATTTGCCGCCTTTCAGAAAGTCAGCTGATGAATAACTGGAAATCATCTCATAAATGTAATTTTTTTGCTGAGTCGTCTCTACCTTAAAATTTAAAGCTGAGTTATCGACTTTGGAAGACTGTCTCAAATCCCCTAGTTTCAATGAACCTTTATTAGTTCCAAAAACAAAAAGGGAATCAGAAATAGGATGCATTTTGCTACAAGTAATTGTTTCCTTCACATCTTCAATGTTTTGTTTCCCTAATATATCGATTACCATAAAGGGTTTGGATGTATCTTCCAAACTCCAAAGGAATACCTGAACTTAATCTGAAGTTAATAAGTATTACTCATTCCGGGAAGCCGAAGTTGAGTTGATAAGAGATAGGTGTTTACTTGGGAAGCTTTTCTGCAACTCAGCAGAGTAGCTAGTATCTGTTGTTTGAAGTTTGGGCATATTGAGTTCCTTACCTGATGATTTGACCACTTTCTTCTCTGTTTTTTAGAACATTTTCCATATCTTCATATTGCGGGAGTTGGTAGTGATAAGCTTTAGGTACTTACCCTGCGGTTGTAACCAATGAATATCAACAATATCTTCTCCCACTTCCATACTCTTGAGGGGGTCGAACTCTCGCGTATGGGATTGAAATTCCGTAAAGTATTAGTAGGATTCTTCCTTTTTCTTGCCACTGTTTTGATTATTGAAGACTATGATGCGTCCGGCCTTATCTCCAAGAGCAACAAAATTGCCAGTTGGATCAAATTTAATTTTAGTAATGATATCCTCATCAACAATCCGCTCTCCTGGACCTTTGTAGCCGAATATCTGAGAATACTTGTAGTTGGCCCCTTTACTTGCCACTAATTTTTACATTTAGATTTCTTCTAATGGAAAATTTTGATTATCACAGTTCTATCTATAGAAAGGAAATATTCAGTACTTTGAATCTGTTATTTATTTAAAATAAAATTAGATCCCTTGTTGATTTTATTCTATTGGCTGAAAAAATATTGGATTTTATCAGCACTACAATATTATAATAATAAAACAAATTATTTGATGAATAATACAAGAAAAAAAATACTTATAACATTTATCCAATATATCCCAGCAATTAAACTGATAAAATTAATATACTTAAACTCTTGTTTAATTTTTCAATTAAAAAATAGTTTATAAACTCTATGATTTGAACAGTAGCAGTAGTGAAAATGAAAATAGCTTTAAAGATGAATTAGCTCAGAATCATAATAAACATTTTACAGATTTAAAAAGAAAGAGATCAAATCAAATCAAATCTGAGCAATAACTACTAAAGAAGGAATACTATCAATTATTTTCATTTAAATCATAAAGTAGCCAATTATTTGCCAACTGCTATTCATTGCGCCTATTGAGGCATCAGGAGTCGCACGATTACACCCACTGGTCAATCAATAAATTGCTACCAGCATCAAAATCGAGCCGTACCTCGCTATTTCATAAGAAGAAAATGTATCTTGTGATGAATAAAAATATAATTAAGGTTCACACATTAATATCAAATCCATTATGAATATTATAAAAGACAAAATATTTAAATTATAGTATTCTGATAATCCTGGTTCCATTGGATCATGAGATATACTCTTTCTTGTCATATAATATAATTATTTCTATAAGTTGCTTATTAGCTTATGGTCAAAAATGTAGTTCAATGGGCAGAAGGCGCTCTCACATCATTTGAAAATGACCCTTCCTTCTTGAGCAGATCATCGTAATTAGATTTACAAACGATGAGAAATAGCATTCCATATCATGTTGTTTCATAAAAAGATGAGAAAAAAAAGTTAAAATATGATGCATGTTTAAAGGCAATAACTTATGAGATTGCAAGAAGATAAAAAAGGGATGTTTTATGTTAATATGAACAAAAAATAAAAAATAAAAAATTACCCCAGTCCTCAGCATCAAGGAAGTCTATAATTAAATAACCAAAAGGCAGTTCGGGATTATTGGATCTGTTCCCATAATCATTGCGGGCTTGGCTGTATACTTTGGGTCAGGACATATCATCGAAGTCACCTCACTTCAGTAGTCGTGGTATACTTGGGTCTTCATCATCTTCATAAATGTGGGAATCGGACTAATAGTCTGCTTAGTTGGCTCCAAGTATGGTTGTGTCAAATCATTATATACAACCTTTCAAGAATAGTTAGATTAAATATAGCAAAAAGAGCAAATGACAAATGAGCTATAAAATGATCTTGATTAAAATTATATAGTTAAAGTTAAAATGAATCGATTTATCTGCTATTTATATTTGTTTATTGACTCTTTTAATTTTTAAATATTGAAAAAAATAGACTGAATCGCATATATTCTTGAATTTTGCATAACCTAAAATAAAGAGTAGTCAAAATAATAAAGTTCTTATAAAATTTAAATAATCTTAAAATAGAATTTGATTAAATTCTAATATGAAGTCACAAAATATATGAAGGATTAAAATTTAAAGTTTATCTTCTCTTATAATATATGCAAGATTCTCAAAACATTAAAAATTAGAAAATAGACATATCTTCCTTAGCATAACAGGAAGAGTGGAATTAAATTAAGAAAGTTAGAGCTCAAATTGCTCTCCAATCAATAAAAAAAGCAGCCGAACGTGTCCTCAAGGAAAAATAAGCAGAGAAGAAAGATAGTATATAGATGGAAGATAATTTTAACTTGACTTTAGCTAAAGAAATACATTTCGAAAAGGTAGCAACCTAGTATGGGGATGCGAATTCAGTGACCCGAGGAGTATTCTCTCCCAAAGGAGATGTCTATGTCACTGTTGGTTCTAGTGGATAAGGCAAAATATGGGACACAATAAATCCAAATAGTTTTGATTTCTGTAGATCGATATCTTGCATGAAATCTCCATCGAAGATATGCGGTGTTGACATACATCCTCGAGTGGGGATAATTCCAGGCTCCGCACCAAATATAATCACGGGCTCAACTAATGGTTAACTATTAATCTGGAGTTTTTCACGTGATTTATAAGAACAGAAGTCAGTGATGAAATAAGGTCACTCTGAAAGGATCAATAGTGTTAAATTTATGGAAACAGGAAATCATTTTCTTACTTCTTCGTATGATCATAACTGGAGCTTGTGGGATACCCGCAGACTGAGTAAAGTGTTGACTCAGAAAGGACATGAAAAGGAAATCCACACATCATGCCTTCATCGAGACCAGTCACTTTATTTGACTGGTGATTTAAGTGGATTTGGAATGGTTTGGGATTTGCGTACAGGTAAGGGCATATACTAAATTAAGCAAAATGATTCCATTTTATGTAGTGATTTTCATCCAAACGGATTTGAATTCTCAGTGGGTGGGAAAACCAACATAATTTCAATTTTTGATTTACGCCGCAAAAATTAACTAAAGCGTATTCCAGCCCATCTTAAGTTAATTTCTGATTTAAAGTATCAGGAGAAAGGAGCTTATTTAGCCAGCACAAGTCATGATAATACAATTAAACTTTGGCATGGACAAAATTATACCTCTTTACCTGTGGATGATCTAGAGTAGCAACATAAAATAACTTCTATTGATATTCGTGACGGAAGGATGGCGGTCACAGGAATAGATCGCAAGTGGTCAATGTTTATTAACAAGCTGCGTTGGAGGTAAGAGTGACTGTTATGATGGTGATATGATAAGTATGAGATAAATGAACATGGTTTTTGTAAGCAATAATTAGAATATTAAAATGTTTTTTCATATTTTGACTCCTTTTTCTAAAAATGGTGAGCGCTTGGTGATTTTGACATGAGCTGCAGAGACTTTTAAATTAAATTTTGTCAAAACTATAAAACTTAATTCTTTACATTTATCATTATGATAAAAGCTGAGACAATATAATTCTTTAAAATATTACAAAAAAGTGAACAAAATCATTTTCAGAGAATTATTGTCTGTCTTGATTTTTTAAAATCATTCAACATTAAGATAAAGATATTATTAAAGATAATTTGTGGATATCATATTAAATATTCATTTAAATGGTATTTTTTTAGTATTTCCTATAGTCTTGATAGCATCATAGTCATATTTAAAAATAAGGCCGCTTTTGCTTATATAATATGATTTCAATTTCTTTTTTCAAGTCATTAAAGCAAATGATAATCTTCAGAAATTTAATCTCAACAACATGTCCCTGGTAAACAAACTCAACCAAACAATTTTTAATAAAAGTAAATATCTTTTTGACATTTACTAATTCTCAAGGACGTTTTGTTGATAATCTGAATATTCAAAGAAAACCTAGCAGAAATAGAAAGCTGATCGTTACTATTGTTTTCTTATCTCGTTATTTTCATAAAAAATACTTTTATCTCCATTGAAATATCGCTGGATTTTAACTCCTATTTATAATATTTAATTATCTCCAATGGATAATCAGCAATTCAAAGTAATAATGCCGCTTAATCAGATGAGCTACGGTTTTGATGATGTATCACTAAACTTCGAACAGTTTGAACAAAATTTAGCCTATCAATATAATATTTACTACCATCAAGAGCCTAAATAGGCATTATTCGAAAAAGACAATGATCAGAAACAGGAAGCCATAACTTCTTATGATTCCAAACCATAGATTTTACAAAATTTACCGTAACTGAAGACGATTGAGAAAGGAAATGTAAATCAAAAAAACGGACATCAAACAAATATAAGTAAAAAAAAAGACAAAAAACAAACTAAAAAAAATTAGGATAAAGACTATTCACCCAGAAAGCGCAAAAACTCATCAAAGAAATCAAAAAAAGTGCTGAAACAGAAAGAAAATCGCAATATAATTCCGAATTCCGTTCAGAATATTTTGGTCTTTGCTCAAAAACGATTTAAATCTGGTTTATTGGTGGAGAAAATCTTTGCTAAATACAACAAATTTGAAGCTTTTACTGTTGAGAGATATTATGTTTATCACAAACTGCTGAGGACAAAGATAAATTCCTATGTTAATGAGCATGCTCTACAATTGATAACTGAACCTGGGGAGATAGAGTTTAGTCAATTCGGTAGACAGGAGCAGTTATTTTATTGTTCAATATCTAGAACTCTTATTAGATACTACTTGAAGGAGGAAGCGAGATTGCATATCTTGACTTCACGAAAAGTTAAGCGTGAAAATGTGCTATAGAACCTTCATATTCAGCGATATCTATTATAGTATCTTTAGAATAGTCTGTTGGCATGATTTATCTACATATATATTATCCGTGACTCCTTCTTTTTTTCAATTTCCTTTCCTCGACAATTTTTTTTAAAATAAGTAAAACATATTTCACCTTAATCAGAGTCATTCGAGAAACCTGGAATATCATTTGTTAATAATTAATATTATTTGTGAAAGGATACATTTCGATAATTATTTACTTGTAATATTCGACTCCATATCGATTTTGTTTTAGCAAATTTTGTGTTTTTTAATCTGCATTTATCTTTTGAAGCTCCTACCATTTGATATTTTTGGTATTTTCACTATTTTATTGCTCTGATACAAAATCCAAGCAAACATAATTATTCACCAATGAATAATAAAATATCTATCATCTTCATCCAAGATGGCTTTCCATTTGGAGGACAGACAAGCATGATGCAACAAATTGGATAAATTGAACCGAGGAAAATTATCTAGAATGACTCATAGCCTCGCCCTTTCATCAAAGAAAAGATAAGAATGCTTAAAACTCTAGGGCATGAATATCTTATTAGGCTTATATCAGCAAGAGAAGAGGCCAATAACTTTATACTGACTTACGAGAATGTTCCTTTTAAATTTAAGAACAAATTTTAACATTAGAGTGACGAGGTGATCGAAAAAATAAAGAGACAGTTTGTTGAAATGGTTTAAATTTTGGCTGATCACTGTATCGAGCATGATCTTAACTTCTAAAACGTTGGCATAAACAATCAAAATAACCTAAAATACTATCTAGGTTTTAATTTCAAAATTGATCGAAGCATGAACAAGTAAGAGATGAAAGAAAGATATCGTTAACAAATCACAACTTTTTTTAAATCTGAAAATTTAACTCGGGATAACAAATTTTATCCCAAAGAAAGGGCAAAAATGTAAAAAAATTGTCTTTTATAAACTATGGATACAGTATGGAAGGAAGAAAATATGGACATTAAGATACCTGCCTTAGAGATGAAGAAGAGTGCTAAATCTTTTAATTTTTCCAATAGAAAGGAAGACGATGTAAGAAAAATGAAGAATAGCATCACTATTTAATCGACTGAACAAATTGATTTATCACCATAAAAATAAAAAAGATACAGTGAAAAGATTTTCAATGATAACAAATTGATTAAAGATCCCCTATTAGAAACCAAAATTAAAAAAAGTATGTTTGCTATGAAGCAATTAATTGCTAAAACAGGCAAAAATAGTTCTTTGAAGGGATACCTTACTGATAGAGTTAACACATGCTCTCCAGAAAAGATGCAATCTTCTCCTAAAAGTCCCACCCTTCCGAAATTTAATTCTGGATCAGCCGAAAATAAACAAGAATATTCCATTACTTTAAATAAAAGTAAATTTTCATTAATAAAGTTTAATTGTTTAAAAATCAATAAAAAAGTGAGTCTCCCGAAAAAAGATCCTTCTTAGAGGACTCACCTGAAAATGTCTCCGATAGGCTGCATCAGGAATATGTAGCACTAGCAACAAAAGATAAATACTGTTAATAATTTTTGAATTTTCTGGAATATGATCTAGCTTCTCCCACAAAAAAAGCAAAAATTCGCTAAAGTCTTAGCAATCAAAAGAATAGTGAAATGTTTAATCAACTTATTGAATCTGAAACAAGTAATCGTGTTAAGGAACTTCATAATCGTGTCCGTAATGCTATTAGTAATAGCATGAGATTGATGAGTGGCCTGAGAACAAAGGAAATCGTTCGCTTTTAGTGAACCAATACATTCTTTGTATTATGTATTATTTACATCTTTATCGAATCTTTTGTGATATTAACTTTTAATTTTTAAATTCTGCCACAGTTGTTGTACAGTTAATTAATAGGACTGTATTATGCGTCCAAGTTAAATTCAGAAGAAGATTTCATTCCCTTTGAGTACATTGATTAGCCTTTTAAAAAAATGATAAAATAATTTTATTTATAGTGTTCCTATGATTGTAAGGTGATAAATCATTAAAATGCTATATAAGTTTGTGGTAATTAGACCTTTTATAATCATTTATTCCTGATGACGATCAAGCAAACGATTGCTCTTTGTATATTTGCCATTGGAACTGGAGTGATGGCTCATCGCCTGAATGTTCGCCATCTCGATCACCTCACAAACACTGATAATCTTTTAGAGGAATAAAATCAAAATTTGCAGCAAAATCATCACGATGAGAATGATGTGCATCACATTCATTCGCGTTTGAATCAACTTCTCGAACTTAGGACACAGACTGAGAAATTAACAATGCTCGCCTGAATTTATGATAATTTCATCATTTATCATTTGTCACCTTACTATCATGACTCGATAAGTGAAGCGTTCAGCCCAAGAAGGGCTATAAATTAAGTAAAATAGCCAAATTTAAACAGTTCTTACGCTGCATTCAGTAAAAAATTCATCAAAAATCTTAAATAAATTTACTTTTTATCATACTGTGATTATAAGAGTATTAGTAACAGATAAAATCCAAATCAATAATCAATAAGATATAAATTATGTTTTTACTTACATCTCATTTATGAAGTGATATTTAAATTCTTCAACTGAAATAATTAATGAACTAACAATTAAGTGAGTAAAAATATCAAAACTATCACATTTATCTGAGATTTTTATCAGATAGCTTAATTTTGATTTATTCCTGATTTAACATTTATTATTTTGCTTATGTGGCTACTTTTTTATCATAGTTGGATAGTTCAGTTTGCTGTTTCATATTATGAATTGATGTCATTTGGTCTTTGTTATTCTCTGATAAACGACGGCATTCCGATAGCTTTTATGAAACCACTTCCCGGCCTATCATTTCAACTTATGGATCAATAAGCTATGGATTATTGCTTCCAAATATTTTCAACAAATTTTTGCCACATCCTGTTCTATATATTTGATAAAATACTTTGAAAAGGGATTGCCGGATATGCTTTCCCATGAGTCTTTGCAAAATTAGTTAGTAGTCGTATTATTTATCGATAGATAAATATGAAACCCAAGAAGAACAGTGACAAAAGCCCAAGCAGCGAATATGTATATGACTAGCAGTATATTCACTACAAAATAACCAATTTCAGTTGTCAAATCAAATCTAGTTAGAGCGATAATGACTTGTACTAAAACTATTAAGCAAAGCAAAAAGACTGACGTTATAAACAGGAAAAAATATTTATAGTTTCTTTTGCCAATACAGGTCCCGATCCAGGGGCAATGATGATCGAATCTCTACACACAGATATTACAGTCGTAGCAATGAGATGTTCGAGGAGGGCGGTATATATAGCACGTATTGCAAAATTTTAAACGTAAATTATGGGTTTTTATAGGCATAACGTATATTCTTTGAACATCTTGCATCAAACCCTTTTCATATTTATCATCAATTGGAATTTTACGAAGATCTTTGTTTTCATAATTTGATAGTATTTTAGGGATCATCCCTGGGTTAGTAAACCCTAAAATAATTAAGATGACTTGTACTAAGATATTAAGAAGCACACTTATTATAACCATTGCAATTGGAACTTGAAAAGCAGTCACAACATAGTACAGTATCATGCCGAGCCATAGTAGTAAATGAGTTCCTGCAAATTTTTTGGGTTAAGAGACCAGAAAACCAAAACAATTTTTATAGGTCTAGTAGTTGGCGATGTCTGAGATCTCGTACATGTGCATGCCTTCTTTTTGACTCATTTTAATTAGAACTTAGCAATATTATTATCTGATTTAATTGTTTCATAACTTACATAGTATCATTTTAAAAAATCGTTTTGATGGACAAATGAAAGGAATAATTGTAGGGAGAATAAAAGGAAAATATATTTGCATGAATACTTTAATTGTAATAAATTTTGCTAAAGAATAAATCAATTATTCTCTTCTGTGTAAAAAATTATATATTTACTTAATATTTAGACTACAATGACTCTAGCCTTAATATATCTTCATTTTAATAATGTTTATATCAATTAAATAATGGAGGAAAAGGGCCTTAAATATCATATAAGTCATAAAACATCAAATCAAATTTCCATTAAAATGCTTTGACTTTTTAATTTAATCAATTCATCAACTTGATTATTAACCCTTTTGACAGCCTAAAGTGCTTTTTCCTCAAATTATTAAATTTGTTGGTCTTGACTCTCTAGTACCTTGAGTTGTTTGAATTCTTAGTCAAGTTAATTGTGATAGGGATGGAGAACTGTGGCCTGAAATCCTAAAGCACAGCATCCAATAGTAAAGATGCTAAAAGGTAATAGACGCTGCATGATGAACATTTTATTTTTGACTTTGAATTTTTATAGTTAACAACAACAATCAAGTTAAATTAATAGGCTGATTTAAAGAAAAATATTTGACTCTTTTAATTATTTAAAAATACCATATTCTTTAAAATAATTTAGAATCTTTGGATTTATTAGTTAAAATGTCATTTATCTAATAATAATAATAAAAAAAATCCTGGCGGCAGTTAAAGATAATATTCGGTGATAATTTCAAAATTGCTCACATCAAGGAAGTAGATATAACTAATTATTATCAAACAAATTTGAAGGTTAATGGTAAGAATAAATAATTTTCTTTATTTAAACATTATCCTGATATAATCTAAAACAAATATCATGCCAATTACCTTATTAATGAGAATATTATAAGGTATAATTTAATATTAACTTTTATCATCAATTTACAGCATGATACAAGATACTAAAAATCAATAGATCTGTAAATGCTTGTTCTAACTGTAAGCAACAGAATGCATGGCAAACATCAAATTTCCTTGCTCCTTTTTTATCGAATGGAAAGTGAGCAATAGTCACAAAGTCGCATCTTCAAATAGTTGTCAAAAATCAGTAAAAGGTAAGATTTTGTTTAAATAAAAGCTATATATCACTACGAACATGGTCTACGATTTGTAAAGAGAATCATATCTAAAAAAAGAATCCATAATTACAGTCAATCTCGTTTCTAACTCGAGGCCTAATGAACCAAAACTTGTTGGAAGGATCGTAGTTGATCTGAAAGAAGTAGCCAATCGAACTCATTTTCAAGAATTAATGACTCACAGTCTTTAATATTGTTCTGTATAAGGAGCTTTAACTTTCAAGATTCTCCTCAAAAATGAGGCAGAAGCTTCCTATTCTAATAAAAAGAAATAACAATAAGAAAATAGGTATATTTCAAGCTATGCAGATAATTTTCACCAATTTATGCTGATAAGTATGGGCAAAAATCTTATATCAAAAGTGATTATAGCTCATTCTAAAAATAGGTGTTCAACGTACACAATAAGGATAGTATTTATAATTGCATTAATACGAATAAGCGAGGATAAAATTTTATTGATTTTGTTGCTGAAAAGGATTACTATCAAAAAGATGAATAAAATAAAAGAAAGAAATTAAAAAATAAAACTTAAAATAAAACTTAAAAGAAAGCTCTTTAAAAATAGCATAGATCAAGTAATAGAATCACTTAGTTTATAAATGAGCGTAAGAAGAAAATAAATACGCGCAATGATTTAATAAAGCCCGTTTTGTTAAGTAATAATCAGCAAAGTGATAAAAAGAAAAAGGAAAAACAATATATTAAAGTGAGAAATCCATCTCCATAGTTTCTCAAAGATAGTAATAGTTATAAGATAAAAGACGTTTAAGTAATTGTTTAGGAGCCTATATCAATTAAAGATATTGAAAAATATTAAAAGAATATTTAAACAGAAACAAGAAACCAAAAATTATCTTAAACATACAAATTAAAATTGTAGTTATAAGCATTGAAAAAATAAAATGTGTTTTTGCACAAATAAAATCAATCACAAACATTACAGTTGAAGTCATTTGCGGTCAAAAATGCTTTCATCTAATAGGAATTATAAAAAATGCGTAAAATAATAATAAGTAAAGACGAATAATTGCAAAATATGTTGAAACCATCTAATTCTGAAATAATGAAACTAAACAAATATTTAGAGGAATAATCAATAAGAGATAGTAAATAGCAATATAATATTAACAATTTCAATGATGACGTTATAGAAGATCAAAGAATTATTTAAGTTCATGAATCCATTCCCAAATTATAATCTGAACTTTAATTAATAGAGGATCCTACACTTAGGACTAAATAGATTAAGAAACTCGAAAAGATATTATCATAAAGTGAATCAAAAGATAATATCAATAAGAGTAATGATAATTAAGTTAATAAGTTAAAAAAATTAATTACCAAAATTAATATGGAACTATAACTAATGACTCAAAAATTATCAGCTGAGATGCAAGATCATAAAGATACAAAGGAATAGCTAACTGAAGTCAGATTATGGTATAATTAAATTCAAAAAGACATCGAAAAACTATAACTTTAAAAAGATCAATTATCGAAAAGTTTGAAGAATTTATAGAATAAAATAAAAATATAATAAAAATCTGTGATATAAAATAATTAACAAGAAAAAAATAACATAATTAATAAGAAAGAAAAGGATATTGAAGTGAAGGATAAGAAATCATCGGTAATTGAAAGCCAGTTATTAAAAATGAAAGTTGAAATCAAATTACGGGAATAAAAAATTAATAGTTGTAAGGAAAATTAATTGAAGATTAAAAATGAGTTAAAATAAACGAAAAAACAGTTTAATGAGCTTTAGCTTGATAATGCTGGTTTAAAATAATAATTAAGGCTATAAAAACAAAAAGGTCTATCGCTTTAAAAAGAATTAAAAGGAATGCAAAAATCATTAAAGGACAAAAAATAATCAGTGTTTAAGGAGAAATCGGAAATAATAGCAGATCAATAAAATAAGATAAATGATTTAATATAAAAATTGTAAGACAAATAAATTATCATTTCTAAACTAACACGGGATAGTGAAAACAACTAAGCACTAATATTACAACTTTCGTTAAATATTTAATCATAAAAAAATCGATTTAAAATATTGGAGAATGAAAAGGACATTTAAGTTTAAAAAAATAAACTATGTCTAAAGTAAAACTTGTAATTAAAAAATAAAATAAAAGAAGATAATTAAAACTATGAAGTATAAATATTAAGAAGAAAGAATATTGAAGATGAATAGAAGAAGAAAAGATAGGACATTATTTTATTAAATAAAGGGAAATTTAAGGAAAAAGCATAAAAATAAGAAAAAAATAATGATCTTGGATTAAAAATAGCATAGTACGAAAAAAATTAGAAAGTGATGAAAGAAAATATTAAACATTTTGAAGAAAAAGTAAGTTAAATTTCATTTTCTTTACAAGAAAAATAAAAAAATGAGGAAAAATTGACAGAAATTATTATGATACTAAACAATGAAAACAAAAATTTAATTTCTAGATTAGAAGATCTTGAAGATCAATGTACAACTCTTATTGATATCAATGAAGGATTGTCATCATAAATTTAACTTCTTAGCAACTATAACAGTGAAGTTATAACAGATAATGGTCAATCTCTTGAACTAAATCATGAGGCAACTGATAAAAATACAAATTTATAAAATTCTTATGATAAATGTACAAAATGTATTGAAAAATAAATAAGTGAAAATGAGTTCAATAGCCTAAAAATTAATATATAGCAAGCTAAAAATGGTTATCTCATGTAAAAACAATAGTGGTAATAAAAATTATATCAATTAACTTTAATAAATTAGCAATTATCGCAAGAAAAGATACAACCTTAAAAGAAGTAAGTGGATTTTAGGAATGAAAATAATATCGAGGTCAAAGAACTCAAAGCAGAAATATAATATTTATAGTCTAAGATGAGCGAATCAAAATAAAAAATTGAATAAATATCGCTGCAAAGTTAAAAAGACAGGAAAATATTTATATAAAATATTGATCAGCAAAATAATCAATTAAACTATTATTTGAATTAAATTATTGAACTAAAAAATAACGTAAAAAATGCTAAAACTAACTTTTAATAAAAATAACGATAGTTGTATGAGTCAAAAGGGAAAGTAGAATAATTGGAAAGATAAAATTAATCACTGGATTCACAAATGCAATTGTCAAAAAAATAAAATTAATAACTTTTTTTTTAGTTACAACAAATGTCAACATTATTAGAGAATTAAAAATTGGAAACAAAATCAAGCTTTTTAGACTTAAAATCAAAATCAAAATTTTAAGAAAATGAAATTAACAAACTTGAATAAAAAATAAAAGATTACTAATCATAAATATTTACTCTCAAGGAAAAGATATAAAAAATGATATTTTTTTCTGAGCAAGATGAAACTAAAATTAATTTTTTATAATAAAAAGATAAATCTCAAAAGAATTGTTTGGATAAACTTCAATAACAATTGACTGATCAGTCAACATAATTAAATATTCTTCAAGAGGAAATTTAAAAATGGAAATCCCTTTAAGAATAAAATATCCTTAAAATTAATGTTTTAAAGGAAAAAGAGAAGTAAGAAAAGATTGAAACTGATAACCTTAAGAAAAAATTACAAAATCTTTAAATATAAATCAGTACTTTTCAAAACTAATTAGAATAAAATGCGTCTAAAATCGACTTCTTAGAGAAAATATAAAAATTTCAAAGTACTTAAATAGATTAATATCAATAAAAATTGAATAATCAGGAAAGATACTTAAATGAACTTCAAGAATAAATAGTGAAATTAAAATCTCTTTCTAAATAAGATGTAATTAATATTAATTTCTTAAAGAATTAGCTTTTGAAATATAAAAATATCTAAAGTTAGTTTATTAAAAATATAGATAGTTTATAAAATACAGTGAAATAACTATAACTGGAATTAAGAGAAATTAGATTACAAAAATATGAGGAAAAGATACAGGACGCGCAATAACAATAATTAAAATTAAGAGAGTAGTTAAACTTATCCTAAGAAAGTTTAAAATCTTTAAAATTTGAAAATGAGTTGATCCAACAGTTGCTTTCTAAATTAAAAGACTAAATATTAAGAAAAGAAAAAACAGAATATGAATAAAAGGTAATATCTTCTTCAAAAAGCAAATTATTATCTGATTTAAATTAAATTTTAATGGGAATAAGCCACATTGTGGATTAAAGAAAGCAAGATGATGAAATAACAAAATATATCCAAATGACAATAGACACAAATGTTAAACAATAGCAATAATGTATTAGATTGAACCAACAAAGTGAATTTATTTAATAAAAAGCAAAAATTGTGTCCCAAGATTTTCAAAAGATGAAAACAAATGTTTTAAAACAAAATCATCTTAACGTATTATCAAAGAATTAAATTATTAACTTCCTTCTACCAATATAAGATTTTGTGAACAAGCTTTTCTATTCTGAATTAGTATTTACGAAGATTGAGAATAACAGTAGATAATAAAATCATCGATTTAACTATACTTTTTAAAGAATAAAGTAATAAAAAATAAAAAAATGATAAATACATAAATTTATTTAACTAAATTGCTTTGATTTTTATATTTATGTATGAAGAATAAATCATTATTATTCATTTATTGCTGTTCCATATACTTCCCATCTCATTGAAATATGGGCTTGAAATTATAAAGGAATTAATTTTATAAACCTTGTAATGATAGGCTAGAACTACTTCTATACAATTGTGTTTCTATCACAACAACCTTCAAATTATCCAATTTTGATAAATTATAAATGATTAAATTTTTTTATGTAGACAGCAAATCTGGTGACCCACTGATCTGCAGAACCGCATCCTTGGAGAGCTATTTTGCTGACCAAGTATTATTTTCCAAAATCTGCTTGAATAAACTAATAAGGAACGTTATTTTGTTTTGCACTCCAGCCTAAAGGATCCTTACTGACATAGTTAAGATAAGAATGTGAAACGTCGTGATTATTATTGTAGATAGAACTTGCTGATAACTTAGTTGTATTCAGCACTATTAGTGGCTCTATAGAATACAAAATTGACTTTTAAGTAAAAGAAACTAAATAGATTGTAATGGTTCCACATTTGGATTGAGGCTTATCTAACGTAATTAAAAGCTCCTTTTTTGAATTCACTGGCATGGCAATGATATTATTAAAAGACCTTGGGCTTTGATTGTATGTTTGTCCCATGATCCATGAGATGCATTTACCCTATTGATCTTTGACTCCAATTTTAAAAATTTCTTATTTACAGCCTGCAAATGTATGAACAAAGATCAAAAACTGAGCCTATTTGACCAAAATGTTTCCTGAAAAAGCATGAGAATAATTAACAATCTCACTATGAAATTAGAGATTCATCTATTTAATTAATAAAGGCTCCTGCAAATAAGTGATCTTATTTTTACCTGATTACATTACTTTTTGCAAAAATAAATATTATAAATAGTTGTTGTGATAATTGAAAGAATTTTTTTAATCAATAGACATTTCATTTCGATGCATCAATCAAGTAATAGATAATCAATGAATATTTATTATTAATAAAAGTTATAAGTTTAAGATTATCTCGAAATTTATGAATTTACACGATGAATTATTGAATTATGATTTATTTGATATTTATAAGAAGGCATTTATTTTACCAAACGCAGGGTGTAACGAGGATGTAATGATTATTCCATCAACAGCTAAAATATATTTTTTAAGTTCAATATTAAAAATTGATATTTGTTCTCAAGCAGATGGAGAACTTTAAGTTTATGATGATTAAATTATGCTTAATTTATTGATGAAGTTGATTCTTCAGAAAAATTGCGTTTTTTTACTTAAATTTGACTTTGATATAACCGAAAAGCAGATATTTGAAAGGAATTTAAGTGTCAAAAGAAGTTATAAGTATCATTAAACCTAAATTACTATAGCTAAAGAATATCGATGTTTAAACATTTATTGACCTAACAATCCAAATCTAAATCAATATCATATCCAAGACAACTCTACTAAACTGATGCCCAATAAATTCTATTCTCTATGCAAGATGCTACCTACCAACAGTAAAAAAAATTAAAAGATCTTTACAGATCTCCCTCAAACCAAAAGAATAGCTCGGAATATTTTATTGGAGAGGACAATATGCTAGCCTAATAAAATTTCATCTGTGAGAGAAGATATGAAGAATTAGATCAATATTAGATGTAGATGAAATAATAGCAATTTACGTTATTTTTGGACAGCGACTCCTAGAGTCCAAGTATTTTCGGGAACGATTATCCACATGAGAAATAGAATGAATACATTGAAATAATAAATAACAATGAATATGAGTCGTATTTAGACTGCTGATTACTATATATTTTTGCATTATCAATGAAAAATCAGTCAAAATCTTCTGTAAAATTTTAACTATACAATTTATTATCTTCTATGATTATTTTTCCACAGTTTTTCACAAATCTTGTTAAAGATGTAAGGACTTTCGATTATCTATCAGTTCCATGAGTTTTCAAGCGTCTATTATTATCATAGGTCGATTAATAATACTCAGTTTTGGTCACATATCTTTCACTCTTCCTTTGTTTTATGTTCATTCGCTGCTTTATTGATTCTACATATTTAGCTTGATTTTTATATTAACTTAAGTTCAAATTTTTATTATTTCCTTTATCTCTTATTTTTCCAAAAAACCGTTAACGTGTATTTAAATCAGTAATGCTGACACCTATTGAAACTGCCTCTTCATCTTTAAACAATTCAAATGAGTTAATTTTTTGCCGATTTGTATTCAAATATTTATTTAATTTGTCATCTTTCTCTTTCTCTTTTTATCTCATCAGTTAGATAGCTGACATTCGATCTTGTCCTACTATTTTTTTATTTGAAATTTAGGAAATCTTTAAAATTGAACTTTCTACATTTCTTCCAAGACTATGAGATCGAACATTATTTCCAAATTTATGTCTAAATTTATCACAGATTACTTCATATTTAATACTTTTAAATTGTTATTTTTATTTGAGTTTAACGCCACGAATCTCCCATCATAATCATATGTAAATTGTTTCAGTTCTTTAAATCGTTTTTGTTAAGTATGTGCTCTATGTTCGCTTTCACTTTCAAGCACTTTTTTCTCATGCTATATTCGCTGATTATATTTCATATTTTCGTATTTCGTCGTCCTTAAAATCTAATCGTGTTTTTACTCTTACTCATTCAAATTCTCCGCCAAAGATACACGAAATAAACTATTGATTTTCATCTCAGGTTCAAAAATTTTCTAATTAATGAAGGAAACTGTAGACCTCAATTTTCCTTTTTTCAATATTTTTTATTTTGGAACTTCTTCAATAGTTTCAGTTGGATTAGGTATTTTTTTTAAATTGGGCTCTAGTTTGGAAGTGCCTACTAAAAGATTTTAATGAATTTGTCCGTTATAATCCAATTACTATTTTAAGGGCGTTGATGCATATTCTGAAACTTTATTAGTCAGTATAGCGAAATCATCAAACATTTTTTCAGATTAAATGGCGATTTTGTATTTAGGCATTTTACTTATTGCTTTATCTGTAATTGATTCCCATATGTTCTTATCGATATGATTTAAAATATACTTGACATGTTTCTCGCTTGAACCGTCTGTCATTGCTTTAATAATTGATAATATTATCATTGATTTTATTGAAAAAAACTTTGTTTCTAATTTAAATAAAACTGACACTTTATTAAAAAATGAAAAAAAATGGTTTATCTGTCACTCTTGTAATATTATCAGTCAAATTAAAATTGTATTAGAAAATTTTATTGAAGAAAGGATAAGCAAAATTAAGGAATATTTTATTTGCATCACTATTTCACAATTATTCATCTATTAACTTTATGAAAATTTTCAATCTATAATTAAACTAAGCTACATTATGACGAAATCACCAAAACTTCATATTATAAATCATAATTACTATCATGAGCAAAAATTATTTTGCTTTGGGTGTATTTGTTTTCCTTTTCTGTATTTTGGCATCATCACAGGAGGAAAAGCACAAACCCCTTGATCTTGATACTCCTTATCAAGAGTAACTTAGTGATTAGACTCGGTGGACAGGAAAATACATTTTCAATATAGATGAGAACAAGACAAAAACTATGGTGGGTGATAAATGGTTCTTTTTTGTAGAACTATAGCCCAATGAAAACAATGAATGGGTTGGTACAAGCATCGAATTGAGCAAAGGGAAAACGCATCAGTAAGAATCAACAAAATTGAAAGATTGTGATTCTCGAGAAGGAGGAGTCGACTCTTGCTTTCTAACTAACAAACAATTCGACTATAAAACTTAAAGTATACACGTTTCGGTAAGATGCAAAGGAAAATGCAATTTTACGATTTCTGGATTCATATCCACACCGTACAAGTTATTTCCTGGGTAAACAGTAAAAATGGACTTTGAAAACACTGCCTATTCTAAAGTATTTATTCTTGATACATCAACAGTGTAATAATTTGATCAGCTGAGAATTATCCTTAAACCGTCAGGATTTTTGCAATTTCCTGCACCGATTGGACTTTATGTAAATCAAGATAAATCCTTGCCAACAAGGTAAAGACATGACCTTAAGGGAATGACTCTTTGGGATAATGGACAAGGTATCTTCCTTGATCAACCGGACGCATCTGGCAGTTTTACAATCCTTGTTGAGGGCCCCGAAAAGAATGTGCTTTAATTATCTACTGAACTGGTTTCTTTCCAGAAAACTAATAACTTAACATCAAATCTTCCCTATTTTGATTATATTGGCTAAGGATCTCATAAATATTACAAAGCAAATGTCAACCCTACAAAGGGAGCTTGTCTGCAACTCACCACTTTCAGCGGGTCTGTTAAATTGATTGGAATTTATGATGAGAATATGGACTAGATTGATGAATAATTTCCAACACTTTTCCGTTCTTATGGATAATTATAGTATCAAATCGCTCCTAAATATTTTAACGACAACAACAAAAATTATAAAATTAATGATTATCTTATATTTAGAATAGAAGGAGTTAAAGAATCAACTTTCCTCGTAGAATCTTATGACCTTAACAGCGCCATATCTCATTTGAATACTTAAATAACTCGATATGTTGAACTCCCAGCAAGCCAATATAATCAATATTATATTGATTTAGTTGAAATGGCAACTCCTTAATTCAAGCAATCCTAATTTGAAATTATAATCACTTCATAAGAAAAGAGAACTTTGGATGTTCGATTTTTTAAATGCCTCAAATAGCATGGGGTTGATTGTGAGTTAAAAAAAAGTGAATTTGATGGAAAATAAGTCAATAATGTTGATATAACTGAACTAAAAAACAATTTTAGTGTATAAAATTGGATGGATGGAGTTAAGATTTATAAATTTAACATTTCAGCCAAAGATTTCAAGAAAGTAGGATAAGATACATAGAGATATCTCCTCACTGTACTTATCTCTAATCAATAAGCAACTGAATAGCTTTACACAATACAATACCTAAACTACGGAAAGAACATATATTTAAAGGAAGGATAAGTAAAAACGGACAATGTCATAATGGATTAAAGCAAATACTATGCCTTTACTAATACCAATACCGAGGTCAAATAAATTAGAATTCATGTTATGGAGATATCTGGTCGAGTCTTCATAGAAGGGTTTACTGAAGATCCAAGGCATTAGGACACTGAAGGAAAATAAATTTTGGATTATCATAATGCCGTCAGATTTAACAATATAATGGAAAAACAAACAATTTATTTAAAGGTTACTGGAAAAGAAATGGCATATTATTCTGTGCAGTTACAACTGATGAAAGACAATGAAAGAGAATGGTGGAATAGAAATAAACCTCGTCCCAACAAAGAAAAAGGTTATAATTAAGTTATTTTGGTCGAAGATATTCCTTATGAATTTCATATTGAAGCCAATTAAAAAGTAGTTTATCAACTCCATACTAAGAGTGATTAATTTATTTTGGATATCAGCTCTCTACTTCCTTTGGAGTTATGTATGACTGAAGAATTATAAAAACCACCATTCCCACCTAATTGTTAAATAGTCGAAAATCTGACAAAAAATATACTTCTTAGTGCTCGTATGGAAAAGGGAAAAATAGTAAATATTGGAGTCTAAAACCACAATTAGAAAGAAGTAAAATTCAATATAAAATTCTCAGCAAGGCAGAGTAACGATAGTGGAGCAAATATAGCTGATCCAAAATGTTCTCCTGGCGTTTTAGGTAAAATGGTCAAATACAATTTCCAAAAAGACTTTTCTTCTTGCTACAGTTTTTATTTGAATGAACTTGATGATGTTGAAGTGGTCCTAGATGTAGTGAGCTCTGAATATGAGGAGGTGAATACAATAGTGGAAATTAATGGGGTTGAGAAAGTATAAATTATCGGGACAACTCATATCTTCAAAAAAGAAGAGATATCAAAGGCATGTGGAACAAAAAATATAGTTAATTGCCCAGTTAAAATTTTAATTACTTCAAATGTTGATACTTAAATTAGATTGACTGCGCAATACATGTCCGGTACTATCTATCTTCTTGATGGTATATCGAATACATTGTCGGGAAACAATGACAGGCGTACCTTTGTCTATTAACTTTAAAACATTGTCAATACTACTGTGGTTCTGTAGGATAAAGATGGATATCATCGATTCTACGCAAAGATAGTCTAAGCTAATGATTATTGGAAATAAAAAAAAGACATATTCCCATCATCAACTTCAAAGAATTTTGAGTCCAACAATCCATTTTACTTCACTTATCAAATTTTAACTATTTCTGAAGATGATATTAGAGCTACTGGTTGTGTATAATGTATACTTTTGATAGCAGTTGAAAAGTAACACCAAGGCACTTTAGATAAGTAAAAAACTAAATTTGTTATAGAATGCACTCAGGAAGAACGATTTTTAAAGGAAAATCGGCCAATGGCTTCATATCTAGGGCATCGGTCTCTAGCATTTTATTAATTTTACAATAATCAAAATGGAACTATCTTGGTTACCACAAACACGCAAAATCAAAATTGTGTTAAGATATTTATGAAAAGAGGATCTAGAGCGTTAGCAACAGGCTCTGACTATGATCATTCATCTGATAATGGAAATTTAATCTACGAAGATGCATAAGAAGGAAATTATGGAATTACTCTCTAGGCAAATGATGACTGTCATTATTCAATTGATGTTACTACATCATCCAGGAAACTTTTGAACACTATGTAGCGTGGACTTTACACTGACATCATCCTTTAAAAAGATATGTCTCAAAGTTTTGTCTACAAACATGAAGTAAATGACTCAATTAAAATTTTAGCCCTTCATCAAAATGGAGAACTATTTATTAATGTAAAAAGCTATCCTTCTGCTAAGGAACTTCTATCTGATGAAGCGACAAAGATAAAATATACCTGGTCAGGCAAAGACTTCCTAAAAATTGAAACAAATGATGCAAACATGTGTGTTGATTGTTTCTATTTGATTGTCATAACTGCAGGAAGACAGACCAAATCCTCAATTATGATTCCCTCAAAAGACTCTTAATTCCCTATCAGCATAGATTCAACTCTTAAGGATGAATTAAAGAAGGATTAAAGCTAAAAATTAAGAATATTTACTGATAAAATCGCACAATTCGAAATTATTGTTCTTTACGGATCAATTAATATAACAGTTTATGACTCATTCTCTAACAATATACAACTAACTTAGATTTATACAGCAAATCAAGCCACACAATATGCAAATCTTTCTGCTTCTATATCTCCATCTCCATCAGATATAGATTCTGGATTTTCTTTTATGCAATACAGTAAAATCACAATCACAGCAATAGACGATTCTAGCTTTTCCTTTGGATTAGTAAGTGACAAAGATGTCAACAAAAGAGGTATTAAAATTAAATATGGTGCTCCTGAATATGTTACTCTAAGAAAAGGCAGTAAAGAGTGCTTAAGGGGTGTTTTAGATGATTAAAGTGAGCAGTTTTTAATTTCAATTACTGGAGAATAGCAAGTAGATATGATGAATAATCTCTAAATTACGTGTTAGATTGATGCCAAACCCCTGAAACTAAAGAAAAATATTGCCAAAAATGAAATGATTGTTACCATTGAAAATCCTCCTAAAATAGTTCCTGCACATTTTGAATTTTGTATGAAAAGCGACGATATTATCTTCTTGACTTTCATTCAATCTTCAAAATTAAACTATTTCCCGTAAAATAGTAAAATTATGGTTGCAAAAGAAATGAATCTTAGTTTTTATACTTAAGGTAAAAGTTTAATAGAAATTAATTAATGTACAAGCAGAGCTGTTACAACGATCTCCAGCAATTTTAAAGAAGTAGCAGGAATGAAAAGCGATATTAAACAAGTTCGGAAGGCAAACAATATCATCTAGTTTGTGTACTATGGTCCAGTGTTTGTTCATGTTTAAGCCGCTTCGGCCACAATTAGCTGGAGGAGAAAAGATGAAATAACTGGAAGAGGTTATGGTTATGATGAATATGCCACTAATAAGATACGAATCGATAAAGATGGAGGATTTTTGATGATTTAAGTCTTTCCGTTGAAATAACTCAATGCTCCATCAATAGTGAATTTCTAATATGTCAATTACACATCATATCTTGCCGAGTAAGAAATGAATCTCTATGATGCTATTAACTGCAATAACGGTAACTACTTATCTTAAGCAATAAGTTCCAGCAATGGTAATAATTCTGTTATCATTCAATTTGATGTAAATTATTTACGATATAGATCCAAAAGATTTTAACCAAATTTGCAACCAAAAAATATCTTCTAGTTGGAGTGCTGGCTGATGCCAAATCATCATTGAAAGATGATGGAAATTATCGATTTATTTACTCATACCAACAGGTGCCAATTTCTATGCTCAAGCCAGATAATTTGAATAATGATCGTGTCCAGTAAACCAATCCTAATCCCACCAATGTCATTAATACGAAGACAACTGATGAAAGTAGCGATATTCTTCAAGCCATTTTATATATAGGTCTTACTCTCCTCATAGCTGTCGTTGTCGTATTAATTTATCGAAAATGGATTCGTCATTTGATAAAACGTCGCAGAAGAGAAAGACTCAGCGACCAAGCAGCAGGAGAAGTGAAATATCAATAATTTACTTCCTTTTCGTGATCAATTTACAAAATCTCACAAGATTTAAAATAAATAAACATAATGAATAGATTGTTTTGATTTGCCGATAAAACGAGAAAAATATAAATATTATCATTATTTATCATCATCATTTTTTCTTTTTGTAAACTACTTTTATATGAGTACAGGACTCTGTTTTTATTTTGATCTCCTTTTCACCATATTTATCCATATCCAAATCGAGAAGTTTTTCTTTTTTTATCCCCTTACGGAATATTTATTTGTCTTTTATCTTAGACGAACGCCGATCACTTTTCAACTTATCGTCATACGCACGTTGAGTTTATCCTCCTTTTTTTTATTTCAACTTTATTTATTTTTTGGGTGACTTCATTTGAGCAATGCTTGTTTGTTTGGTTAATATCATTTTGTTTTTCGACTTTGAGCGAACTATTGACACCTTCACTTTTCTTTTTGGTTAAATCTGATTGCTTTTAAGATATTCATCACTATTATTCAATTCTTCTCTTTTTGCTATTTAGGAAAATCCTTTAAAAAGATTTGAATCTAATTTCGCTGGCATCGTTTGTGAAATTTTATCCTTCTCTTCATTTTGTGTATTCACTAAAGAGTTTATGCCAAGATTTGCCTTATGCTATTAGGACTCAAATGAATGTTTATTTAAGGATTGAGATTATTTAATCGATTGGGATTAAATAAGCAGATCTTGATTATAATTCCCGTGGCTTTGCTAAAATATTTTTTAGCTTGTTTTAAGCATATAATCATTGTAGGCATTTTAGTAATAGATTGATTCATCTTTATATTTCACATCGCGAGATTCATTAATTGATATTGATGATTCTTACACAATTGCGACAATTGGCTCTAAAACCTGCTTTTGGTTAATATAATGCTTCTAATATGAACGAATAATATGGGTAATGTATGGAACAGTCGTTCTAATATTATGAGCCATTATTTCAATTGATCGCGTATGATATATTTCCGACAATTTGAAAAGCTATGATTTCTATTAATAACCATATTTTTTCATGAGATTGACGCTGGGAGCATCGACTCCCCCTACTTCCTATTTTTAAGCTTTTTCAACTCGAGCAGACTCAATTAATCTTAATTCGGTTGCCATTGTAAAATTAGCCATAGAGCAATATATCACAAGTTCATATAATTTATCTTTGAAGAGATACTACTCCATAGGAACATTATTCTCGAAGTCATTGATGCTCATCTCTGAAAAATGCATAATTGATCCAATATTGAATTAATCTATCCAATGTGTGGACTTGCTCACTCCTAAAATTGACCGCTTGCAATTATTGTTTGCGGAATTTGGAATGAATTTTTTCTTGACTTGCTCTTCGTTCTGTTCAGGGTTCTTTTACCAATAGTAAAAAGAATTATGCTACTTACTCTTGAGAGGTTGATTTAAACAGTTCAGCAAATCATTTAAAATAGTCTCTGCAAGATCATAGACTTGCCGTTTAAATTGAACCATTTCACTTGTTTTCTTTTACTAGGCATCTAAACCTTAATTAGATTTAACGTAAGAAACTAGCATCTCAATCCAAGTTTTGAGCATGGGCACTGTTGATTTGCACAGCTAATAAGCTTTATCATGTTATTCCAGTTGCGACAGAATGGCACAATGCTAAAATTTTAATTTAATGAGCATTTTGCTTAATTTTAAAAATAACTCTTTCTCTATGGGTTTTGCGAGAATCTGTTCCAATTCCTCTTTAATTTTTTAACAAAATTTATTGCATTTCGCTAACTTGCGAGTATAATGATAGCTGCAAGCCAGATTTCCATAAATAACCAATTTCCAAAATTGATTGATTTCTTTCAGAATATTTTTGCCCAACTGATTGAAGAGAGAGGTACATCAAGCATATCGACGCATTTGTTCAGAGCTAATATCGATCTATCATAAAGCTTTTATCTAAAAGCCTCACTTGCAATTTCAAATAGCTAAAAAAATGCTTATTTGAATTAATCTTGATCTGTAAATTAGTACCTGGCTTTTTTAATAGACGAATAGGAGTGCATTATGAAAGGAAGTCTCTCTGTTAGACTTGTTATTCAGGTGGGTCACTAGCATATTCGTAAATTTATACAGAACTCGCCTAGTTAATATTCATTTAACTTTAATTAATAATAAAAACTGTTAATTTAGCTTGTTTCTTTTGTCGATAATCTAATCTCGTTGCTGATTTTTGGTTATTTTGGTATATTATTGAATTGATGTCTATTAAAAATCTATGTTGATGCTAATATAATTATAAATATATGGAGCGTCCATATATCGAGTACACCGACTAGAGTTATCATAACTTCATCTACAATTTTACACTTCCTGTCGTCAACATCATGAAAGAGCCATACAGCCTTGTTGACAATATCATTAAAAATCTCCCTCTTAAAAAGAATTTGGCTTATTTACCCGAAATCGATGAATAAAATCCAGAAAGTAAAAATATTAAATACACTTTCATCCTCCTCTTAATTATTGTAATAATTTTAACACTCCTCAAAATATCCGCCCAATTTACCAGTTACAAAAATATTCAAAAGAATTCAAATTAAATAGTAATACTCTAATAAACTGATCATGAGTTATAATCTCTCGGTTAAACAATTCAGACATGATTCATAGTCACTAATTATTTCAACCTTAAAGTCAATTTCATTTAAACATTTGAATTAAAACATTGAATAATTATATTTAAAAGTATCTACAATCATCCAAATAGATCTTCTTCTTCCTTGTCTGATTCAACTTACATTTCTTCATCTTCTTAGGCTTCCATATTCGTCATGTCCTCGTATACTCCGTGTTTGATACATAAGATATTATAAATCCAATTATTGATGATTTACATCAAGGGTTTTTCATTCTCGTTACTAAAGAAAAGAGGACCAATATTTTTTATATTGGGTTGATTTAAAATTGCGTCTATGAGCTTTA
>Ga0302186_10000259_pt1 | contig 48969 bp, 39 predicted proteins | sample II_Bog_E1_2_FD_198782 | JGI IMG/M metagenome (GOLD analysis project Ga0302186, IMG submission 198782) | Peat permafrost microbial communities from Stordalen Mire near Abisko, Sweden - II_Bog_E1_1 | ecosystem: Environmental > Terrestrial > Soil > Wetlands > Peat | place: Sweden: Abisko...
TTCATTTGAATTTTTCATAATGATATATTGCTATTTTTGTTTCATTGTCGACTAATAACCTCAATATTTTAATAATTTAAATTTCTCCAAAATTAATTGATTGCTAATGATAATATAAGGTTGTGTAAAATCTTTAAATTGAATCAATGATATGAAGATATTTAATAAATGAGTATATAAGTTATTTTAGAAATCACTTCTTCAAATTGGAGACACTTTAATATATAAGTAATTCCATTGAACTATATCTTCTTACTAATCGTTAAATATGATTAATTCACCATCTTTTTCTTATCCTGGTGGGAATTTAATCTACTCATCTTCGTCAACTTTATGTCCTCTAAATTCAACTCTGGCTTTCATGTAGCCCAATGTTTTAAAGGAGCTTGATTTCATAGGTGTATTGCAGGAAGGACATATATTTTTAACAATGATTTAGCCAAGACTCATATGCTAACTATATCCCTTTTTAATCCAAACGTCCTTCTTAAATCCTGGACACTTACCTTTTTAATTTTTACAAGTTCCCTTGAGATTTAATCCAGGGTAAACAATACTATGCTTGTGGTGAATTTTTGGATTATAAATACCTGGTTTTACCTTCTTTGATTACTCCATCTTTGAAAAAGTAAAGGCTTAGTTTGTGAAATCATCAAATTAACTCTTTTGACTATTTTAGACTTCATCATTTGATTATTCAGCCCATCGAACATCTACTTTATGATTTATGTACATTAGTGTTTCTTTTTACTAGTCATAAGGGATTATATTAAAAAATATTTATAAAAAGTACACACCTTTAAATTGAATTAATGTATGATAAAGCAAAAAATTTTTTTATCAAATCTCTTTATTCTGTTTGACTAAATATCTTGCTCCTTATATTCTTATCTCAAGGACATAGCCACAATTTTAGAAATAAGGTTAATTAGAATATTTCAATCGTTAGATCAGTCCTATGTATTTTAAATCATCAGCTTTTGATTTAAGATTTTAAGTTGAAAGAAAAAAATCATTTATAAAATTGCTTTTATGATCACAGTTTCATATTGGTTGAACATCAAGATTTAAATAACTCCATTCGCAGATATTTTCATCAACATCTTTAAATGTTATAAATTTTCCATTGTTCTCTGTGTCTTAGTACTTGAAGGAAACGTCTTCCTCATTGATAATTTTAACTCCTTCAAAAACTACCCTTGCTTGTCTGTAACCTAGGTTTGTAAAAGTTATTGATGACATTTTCTACTGGCAACAAGGACATATATTGCCAGTTTTGATTTGGCCCACATTCATTATTCCGTAGCCCTTTTTTACCCAAACATTTTTTAAATATCCTTTACAATTTTTATTTTTGCAAGTACCTTTAATATTTACACCTGGATAAACAACCAAATATTTTACATTTTCATTATATTTGCCAAGATTGTGTTCCACTTTCGTTGAAAAATCATTAAATTTAAAACTCTGGTCCTCATACATAGAATAAAATTAATCCATATCTTCTTAATTATTAGTTTCCACTTTACTCTCTGTCTCATTCCATAGGATAACTGCATTAATATATACTTACATTCTGGTTCTTAATCTTCTTTATTCATTTGAAGTAAATATACAATTATTATTGACAAGTATTAATTTTTGTTTTAAATTATAAATACATCTATCAATTAATGGTAGCATATGCTCAAGATGAATTTATAAGCATGTATGTATTAGTAATTGCTAATATTATTAAATAAATATGCCTTGGAAATAAAATGAAAACTATATCCTCTTGATTATAAAATATATTTATCTTAGATATATTTTTGGTATTATCATCGTTATCGATTAAAATTGGAAGGCTGCCATTAACGTTAGAATAAAAAGGAATATTTTAGTAAGCAAGAAGTTCACTATTTCTCCATTTTTTTCTGAATTGTTATTATAATTTGCATAAAATAACTTTGATGATATTTAACTAGATTATAAATCATTATTTAATATAACAGGAGCAAAATGGCACAATGTTTAGATATTAAATACCTATTTATATTATTGCTAGTGTTATTAGTATTGTAGTGAATGATCAAATGTTTAAAATAGCTTTTTAAACTTCCTATAAAAACCTATCCTCTTCCATATGTTTATACTTTCTGATAATATCGATAAATCTCCCCATAAAAAATGATAAATACTCCCATCCCTTTTTGCAGACTTCAATTAAAAGATGCAACTGCTGGACAGCAGGTAGATATCCTTGAAAGAGTTTGCTATACAGTGTTTCTCCAATTTCAGATATCCCTTATTCCTACGGATAAATATATTGAAGATTCATTATTATCTTTTTCGGAGTTTATATCTCACGATACCCCATTGAAAGCAGCCATACTCCGATATAATGAGCAATAATTCTATTAGAATGAATTGCAGTTTATGAATCCCCTATTTTTACAAAATTAAGCAATCTATTTTCATCTATTTTATTCATCTCGCGAAAAAATCCTAACCAGCTACTTTACTTGCTTTACAATAATTTAGAAAAAATTTGCTTCTCATGTTCGTACTAATTATCTTACTCAGAAAAACTAAATGACGATGCAAGATCTTGATCCATGCGATAGAGAGTATTTTATATCACTCGAGAGGTGTTTGATGCCGTGATGGCTGCGGTTTCTTTGACGCTATCTGGGATGAGATAATTTCGTTTTTGTGTGATTTGGCTGTAATCAATTTTATAGACAGAATCGATTTAATTGGATTTGTGAACGATATTCGGTTTGAATGAGGGCCGCATTGATTCTGAGTTGACAACCCTATTATGTTTCTGCATATAAACAATAAAAATTAGTAATATTTGAATGAACAGTAAAAATAGTTTAGTAATATACAAAAACTTTATCTGAAAAAAATATATATTTCTCTCTATTATCTATTAGGAATATTTAAAATTTAAAGTAAAGCAAATAATTAGCTTATCATCTACATCATTAACTCAAGTGCATACGTTATTAAAAATAGACTGATTTGACCATCTGAAAGTCCGATTATTGCGAAGTTGTATGACCTACCATATCTTTCTAATTATTTTCAGCCTTAATCATTATATCTAATACAAATATTTAACTGATCCTGAGTTAATTAATTCCAAAATAAAATAAAAAGGTTCAGCATGACTATTTAAATAATTAAAATTATTTAACATGTTTGGTAATTAATAAATTTATTTCATGGAGAACCCAGAATCGAATCGCAACCTATCGGCTGAGGTCATCTATAGCTATGATACTCACCGCAACTTGCCTTGGAACGATACTGAGTATCAGCCAGTCAGAGAATATCTCGATCCCGGAAAACAAGTAAAAGATAGATCGTTTTAAAATATTCAAAAGGGAGGTAAAGATCCCAACTACGTGACTCGGAGAGGATTCTATATGGATTATCACCTAAAAGTGGTAAAGGCATTGCCTTCCCCTGCTGAACACAAATTATAAGATCACTGGGATCAAAGTCATAATCTCAAGAGAGGTAAATTCAATAAGCTAGATCAAAGCCTCAAGAAATACACATACATCGAGAGAATAGACATGTAGCAAAAAAATAGAGCGACCCCTGCACCTGGTTCCTACAATCTCTCAAAAACTGAAGAGCAAATCAAAAAAGAACAAGATATGTTAAAGAGTAAAAAGCGTTTTTAAGGGGACAAACATTTATTTTTCCAAGATACCGAACATTTATCCAATATCCATTCTGGAATGGGAGCATATAACCCTCATCTCGAAGTGCCTCATCTTCAAATGAACAAAACTACTCATACCTTTTGGATTGATAAACACAAAAAGGAGGGAGAAAAACTTTCCAAAAGGAGATCTGTCGAGCCTGCCCCCGGTACTCATACTCCTATCCCTGCTGGATACACTACTTTTGAGCGTATTATGACTGCAGATCAAACCAATCGTAAGAAAAGAGACCTGTCACATACCGGTTTTGGCACTGATGCAAAATTTTAGTACACTAGACCAACCAAAAAGAAAATTCTATAAGAAAGACCAACTCCAAATTCTTATAATTTGGTATTAGAATGGAAGGGCAAGAACATGTAAATTAAAACCAATAACTGGATACGTTCTCGTTCTTTTGGAGCCAAGCAAGGTGTTTACCATTGATAGATTTTATGTTTTACTTTATGAGTCATATAAATTAATTGAATTCTATTATTTTGAAGATAAGGGTAATATATAAATAGGTATTATTTCAACTTAGCGTATGAGCTTTCTCAACAGCAAAATCATCAATCCTCATATTCATATATACTCGCTCTCCCTTTCACCACTCTCTGAGCATGCAGACACTCCACTTCAGAGACTGAACCTACTTGCGCGCACAAGAAAGTTCGATTAGATTCAGAAGGCTGCATCCGCCATTAAGGATTTGCCTTTTCCAACTCTTACTAATAGTATTTCATATCTTAAAACAGAATTAAATTAAGCCAAAAATCAGTCCGAATAACTGAAAAAATCTCTCGGCGTAGCTCATGTGCTAGAAACGATCAAGTAGTTAGAGGCTTTGGCTAAAGAAACAGATCCTAATTTTTAAAAGATAGACGCAGAACATGAAAGGCTATATAAATTAGCTCAGATATTGTTTGAGGAGGGTCACTATTAAAAAAGTTTAGAACTGATAGTGCTATTATAAAAGCAGGATCTTAAATAGGAATTATGGCTTAAGACTACATGGGCTAGATTATACTCTGAAATTGTGTTGAAAAAGGACAGTACCAAGACTATCGAGGCTTTGAAGAAAAAGATTGACTAAATAGAAGCCGAAGAGCTCACTTTCTACGCCAAAGAAAAGAAATAAGTATGCCATTCGTTAGTTAGAACTCTAAAATAATGAGAAAATGCTACGCTCAAAAGGAATAATTTTTAATTTTAGCTTGCTTTAGCTTCTTCCAGCGTGCGTCTGATGATGACCTCGAAAAATTTGTTTAATTCTGCACAGGAGATAAAAATTACTTTTCAGTTGTTCAGTTAACCTTTCCTGAAATACTTAGATATCTGATTGTCGCAATCGCTCTCAATAAAACTTTACAAAACAATCGTAACTTTGATCTTTTCAAATTAGTGGAAGTCATCAACAGGAAGATCGTTAAGTATACCGATGCATTCACCACATACATATCACTTCTTTAAATTGAATATGATTTCGATGGAGCTGCATCAAAGATAGAGGATTGCCGCACAGTCATAAAGAACGATATCTTCTTGGCACCACTCTAAAATCAGATTATTGAGGGACTACAATTTTTGTATTTCAAACTGGCATGTAAGGTTTATGAGACTATTCCCTTAAGTCACATTGCTTCTTTCACAGGAAAATCATTGGAAGATGCTGAGTTTTGGATACTTAGCTATATCCGAAGTGGGGACATCGAAGCAAAGATTGACAGCATTAGTGAGATGATTATAAACCACAAAGGTCGTCAAAACACAGCTGAAAAATACGTGGATGTGGTTCCAGCAGTGAGTACATTCGTGAACAGTCTTTCCCGGGCAATTGCCAACCAGTGACAGTTTATGATATTAACCATAACTCATAGTTGAATCGCACATTTAAATCATATTACAATCATGATCGAATAAATGTCTGATGCCATTGGCGATGATAAGAAGGAATCAGTCTTGGAGGAGGCCAACGTCAAGCGCAGTACCAAACAACTGCCTTTCAACAAGTGCAGCACTATTTCATTCGTTAAGGTTGGTATTTGCCATATGTGCAAGGCGAAGGGCAAACTTGTATATCAATGCCATCGTCACTTTCAGGCTACTTCTTGTGAAAAGAAATTCTGCTTTGATTGCCTCACACTAATCTATAAGGATAATATCCTTGAAAATATACAGAATAATGACTCATGGAGATGTCCCTATCTTCGAAAAGTTTGCAGGTGCAAAAATTGTTGCTTGAGCAGAAAGGAAATATTTAGTATCCTCGAGTTGGATCCCAATTATTCTGTATATACAAATCTAAGAGGTCGTTCCAAGCGATAAGGCGAATAATAAGTGGAGGAGGGAGAGTAAGAAAGCATGAGGTGTTTACTGAAATAAAAGTTCAAAAAGCTAATTGACTTCAATGGGCAGTTGATTAACAAAGTAAATACAAACTACCACAAGCTAACCGAATAGTAAATCAAATTTTATAACAAATTGATTCACTCTAACTTGTCTGTGCTTAACAATTTGGGTAAGAGTATGATCGTGCATCAGAGTTTACTGGAAGAGTGATAATTTGTCCAGCTATTTATCAATTAGAGAATTATTAAATAATTAGCATTGATATCCATGAACTAGATTAAGGACACACATATTTCTGAATTGAATGTTATGAAGAATAACATTTTTCACCATAATATAATTTATATCTGAAGCATGCTGGTGAACAGACTGTCACTCATCAGTAAAAGATTGATTACGCCTGTCAGATTCGAGTTCAGTCAAAAAACTTGGGAGAAAATTCCTCGCTACTGGAATCTAAAGAACACAAAGGAAGAAAAGCGTATGTTACATGGCAAACACATGAATCCATTTCCGAAATATTTGTTCAATTTTAATGACACTCTCGCTATCCCAGGAGTTACTGATGGAAAAAGTCTTTTCGACTTGTATTAGGAGTTCATTATAACTAAAGATACGCCCCTCTCTCCTCAGTTTGTGGCACTTATGCTCTACAATTTCAGCAAGCATAATTTCCTCAATCAGCACACATGGGCGAAGCTTGAACCCTACATAGGTCGCAGTCGAGGCTAATTCAGTCAACGATCGATCTTTGGTTGCTTCTATGCTTGTATCCGTTATGGTCGAGAGGATTACATCCAATTTTTTATTGAATAAATGGTAGGCCAAAAACTGACTTTCACCGATATGGAGACAGTGTAAATAATCGAAGCATTTAACTAATCGAAACATCCCTACAGTCTTTAATTCAAGCATCAATTTTGGTAAAAATATTTTAAGCCTCACTATAACAACTTGATTAATGATCAAATCCGTATTCGCAAAATGTCAAATGCATTCAGAATATTTGATGCCTTTGATAAATTTGAGTATTATCAAGACGAATAGCTATGGAATAATATTCTTAGCTGGCTATAGAGACGTAAGGGGTGGGTGAGGACAGAAATTATTTAAAGGATTTATCCACTTACGGGAACTTTTCCCAAGGCTAAGGAAATGTTCGACACATATTATGCTGAAGTATTAAGAGTTGTATATAGCTTTCAGTTAATCCTCATATAAAATGGCGCTACAATCTTGATGAATTGAGGCTGTACTCTTCTGAGGAAATGATTGCAAAAAGTCAGGAGAACATTTAAATGCGACCTTCGGACAGGACTATAGTTAATCGTTAAGATCAGGCAAGACTCAATGCAGAATATCATTAATGGTTAAAGGACGGTGCTCGACAGAAATAATCTGAGTTGGTCAAGGACAAAGCCCAATCACTGGCATATGCTATTAAAAATCGTTATGAATCTTTAAAAGCCGATAACAAGGTTGACTTCACTAAATTAAGTGTCGAATAGTTTAATGATCTGTTTGGAGGCTACGATCCTGAACTTCTTTATCAACCTCAGCCATCTCAAATAAATAAGGATCTTTTAACAGGAGAAGGACAATCGGAAGAATAGCCTAAATTCTAATACGAATAATAAAAGAAATAAAAATCCAAATAAAATAAAAATAAGAAAAAGTGATAAAATATGTGTGAACCTATTAATGCTATAATTTTGAAACTTAAAAATGTATTCTTTTATCCATTGAATATCTATTAAATTTGTATGAAGTGATATAATTATTACTAAATGCATGAAGAGCAACAAATGATGTCCCAGGATGGACAGGGATTATTGATGACTGATGATACATACTTCGTGCCTCCTCCGATTAACTAAAGCAATAAAAATTACATACAACAGTTAGAAGCGAACTAAAATTCAATTAAAAATCTCACCAAATACTATAGTTGCTTTAATACACTTTTCACATTTGACTGTAATCCCCTTGATCAGATAGGTGAAACAAATATTACTCCGGAAGTCAAACTTAAACTTAGAGAGTACAACCTTGGGATATACACTAAAATGAGATAACTTTTAGCGAGTGTAGGAGGTGATACGCCTGCCAAGGCGAATGCGGATGTTGTGGAACTTAAACGGCAGGCTACTGAGTTTATAGCGCTCTGTGGAAGTATTAAAGTATTCTAAACGCGACTTGAGATATACAAAATGATGGCAAACGAAACCAACCTCATAAAATAGCGCACAGCTCAGATAACATCACAATTTGAGCAAATTAAATAAGAATTAAAAAAGGTAACATCAAATTAAGCAGTAATGAACGAGAGGGTGCCGGAGTGATAGTGTAAAACTGTGTTTCTTTAGAGATTGGATTGCTTTAAATTATAGTTAGAATATTGAAAGGGTATTAAGTTTAAATTAATTATAAGTCAACGTTATGATCAACGTCTAAGAGCTTATTGGAGCTATTTAAGAGAAGATAACTCATTATCGTGATGTGCAGCAGAGTGCTTGGCGAGTCAAAGGATGCGTGAGAGTGGGAAGGTAAGATCTTAGCAAAACTAGCACAACATTAAAGTCAGATATCACTAAACAGCTAGATAATCTTCAAAAATAAACACTTTCCTCTGTAATAGTCATCTGTAACTTCTACTAAGACCAATTAAATAAGCAAAAAGGCATATATGAGCAAGAAATATATGAACTAAGCAACGAGATTGCTCGTCAACATCAGGTCATAACTTTCCTCAAAAAAGATTTATAAGATCTCATGATGATGCTTAATTTAAGAGAAGAACAAAAATATGAATAAACGAGAGAATCGCACGAAGAGAGGTCAAGAGATGCTGACTATCGAGAAGATCAACACCAGTCTGCAGATCGAACTCAAACAATCAATGGATTGGAGGTTATTGAGTAAGAATAAACTGACAGAACATTACTTAGCAGTGCTAGATCGGGTCCTTAAGAATAAAACAACAGAAATAAATAAAATTTTATCCGAATTGAGAGTGGATGCGAATAGGATGAAAATGAACACTTTTTTAGTAAAAAATAAAATTTTCCAGTCTAAATAATTGAATAAAAACCCAATAATACAGAAGGATAAATTGAAAGCCATTTTACAAGTGTATAAAAATCGAATTCAAATGATTAGTTCTATAGTTAGTAAAGAAGTAACTTTGCTAAATTTGAGCAAATGATAGATTCTAACATATCTAAACCTCAAAACCCGAATCTATTTGATTTTTCTGCACATGAAAATTATGGACAATACGACTCTATACCGGTTGAAGGAATTAATTTGACAAACTAGTTTAGTAGAGAGTAGTTGGGCCTATGGTAGTGTAAATTTAATAGCAAGTAGCTCAAAGATATAACCAATGAAGGCAGTTAAAGTGAGCAGGAGAGGCAATCTAAGACAAAAATGTTTCTGGAATAATTTAGAAAAACGTTTACCAAATGTCTCTCTTCTAGTGAAATTCCTCGTAAATTAAGTGCAAAGACTAATCCAAGTTCAAAAAAAAGTACTAGCCGGTAATAAAAAAGCCGAAAAAACACTAATCGCGAGATAACAGTTACCTCAAACAAGATTGATAACGAACGTAGTGATAGTCACAAACTGATCAATGAAATGTTAAGAGATATTGATAATAACAACAAATTCTCAGTAGGAAATCGCAAAACAGAACTTCGCTACTAAGGAGAAAAGCGAGACAATGCTCGTTCTGGGCAAGGCATTCTTTACTACTCCAACGGATTATGCTACGAAGGTGAGTTTAAAAACAATCTTCGTCACGGAAATGGTGTCCTTCGGTTCAATCAGATTGATATATACAAAGGAGAGTGGATAGGTGACTAACTTTCAGGCAAGGGGAAGATTCGAAATTTTGCAGTTATCAACAAAAAGAAAAGCCAAGCGAATAATTCTCCCTTGCTAAAATGGGTGAGCTACTTTGGATTTTTTAAGAATAATCGATTTGAAGGAGAAGGAACACTTTATCTTCAAGGAGGAGAAAAATTTCTGGGTAAATTCATCTGCGGAATGGCATGCGGGGAGGGAACTCTTTACAAGTAATTCTCGCTTTATTTAGAAAGAATGGGGAAGTGGAAAATGGAATTTGGCGTAATAACCAGGTTGTTGAACAATTTTGATTATGTTATTCTACTTGTTTGTAATTTATTATCAAGTCTGCTCTATAATAATTTTACTTTACAGTTAATATTCAAATGTACAATAAGATCAATTTTAGCTGCGAAGAAAAGGAAAACTTTAATCCAAACATGACGCAGTCTACTCGGTCTTATTCGCAGGTTGAATAGGAAGACTTCTCTAAAATAGGTACTCGTTATGTTCTTGATGGAGAAAGATTGAGAGTCAAGAGTATTAATTACAAAGATGAAAGAAGATAACACAAAAAGGAAGAAGAAAACCTGCCATTTGTGAAGAAAAACATTGATGAAAAGGAAATCGCTAAACTGGAGTATCTTGAGAAGATGGGTGTAATTAATGAGGAGGAAAAACAAATTTTATTTCAAGTTAGAAATAAGAAAGATAGTTCTCTACACCAAAAAATACCTATTTCAAAGGGGATGAATCCTTTCATCGCATGTCCATATAAATCTAACATCATATCACAACCGCCTCAAAATAATGTCACTCCCAAAAATAATTATTGGTCAAATACGGGAGTCCCTCAAATGAACTCAAGCAACAATAGACCAAATTTAAATAGGACGCCTCAATTTCAGAATTAAGATTATGGTTATCCGATAAATAATCAGATCAAAATGACAGCCGAATTAAGATATGCAAACCAATCTTATGAAACCTAAGAAGCCTATTATGTATAGCCTCAATGCAATGTTTCTTAAGAGGATAATGAAGTCGACTACTCCACAGAACAGCAGAACTATTATTATTGATCTATGCTAATTCATTCAATGATTTATTAGATATTCGAAGGTTATAATTAAATTATGGATTTCGAATCAAATTTATGGATCTTTGCTGTTTAAGTATCGCTTTATTTGCTCATAATCTTTCTTTAAAGTTTTCTTGCGTTTTCTTTTGGTTTCAGGTTTTCCGTACTGAGATTAGTAGTTCTCTCTTTCTCTGGTCACTCTTTCTCTTTATTTAATCGCTTTTCGATCATATTCCTCTTTGATAGCAGGATCGAGAACTTTCCACATTTCTCCAATTTCTTTCGTGATTTCTGTAATTCTATACCCTGCTAATTTATCCTTGACTTGGGGATAAACATCCATTCGATATAAGAAAAACGCACACATTGCCTTTTTTGGGGGTTCTGGCTTATAATTTTCTTTTCTAGGCATGTAAAGATATGAGTTGGAAGAGAGGGATACACTTTTATTTCAAATCAATTGTATTTATAAATGTGAGCATCACCTATCAGCATGATATCGATAATAATCAGTATCATTTTCATAGTTTACATATCTCATTCGATATATCCATATTTCAACTTCAACCGAATTGTTATAGAATGATTCGATTAGATCTGTGATAATTGGGATTTCGATACAAGTGCAATGGGATTATAATTGCTAAAAATATCATTATTAATCTTTCAATTATAGGGTTTATATGACTTGCTTGAAGAAATTATAAAAATAGTCATCCTACATGGCTTCCTGAACAGCTGTCATGCGTTGCTTGCTATTATCAATTTAAATAAGTTTTTTCCGTAGCATAGGATTTGACAGAATTTATCTTAGCTTTTAATCCTTGCTCAACAATTGTAATTTTTAAAGTGGAATTCTGAGTTATTCATCAGATAGATAATCAGTTTTTACAATTGATTCATAGTTATTGTCCACATAAGGAATCTATGCGATTATTTTCGGTTAGCCTGAACATTCCTCTTTATGAATCTGATAGCATTTTGAAGAACAGTAAGGACTACGACACTTACTGCATTTGTACTTTTTGTTTGCCTTGCAGACAATACAGTTCATCTGTTTGTGCAATTATTATGGACAAATTTAATAACTTTCAACAGAGAATATCGACTATCAATCATATTATATGTTTGCTCTAATAATTTTGGGACTGATCTACTCAATCTTCGCTATTGAGTTGCGGTACCACCAAACTGAAAATCACGAATATTGGTTTAATAAAGACAATCCAGTGGCTGTGGGAAACGATTACAGTTGGAACTACTGTGATCTAAAATGTCTCTATCTTGAGCACTATGCCCAAAATATAGATTTTGTTGTACTTGTGCTAACTGCTCCCCTGCATGACACCTTTGCTGCTTGTTATGTCAAAACTTCAGATGGATATACTTTGTGGAATAAAGTTATATCGAATACATTTTATGAAGATTATTGCGGAAATGATTACAAGGATTGGGCTAACACCGGATAATTTCAGATAAAAGGCGTTTACGGACTTGGAATTGGTACTGAAATAGGATAGACCGATACTTTCAGCTGATATCCTTTTATGATACTAAAATGAATATCCTCTACAAAATTAAATCATTGAATTATCTCAATATCCATGAATATATTATCAACTTGCTTTTCATTCATTTAATTCTCTTCGGTTGAAATAATTAATAAATGTTTGTAATACGAGGCAAAAGTTAACGACAACTCATCGTCACTTTTCAATGTTCATTTGTTAAACCAGTGATTGATTTTATAAGTAGCTAAAAAGCTTAAACATTCCGTCAATAGCAGATGACCATTCACATTTATGGAGGAACATAAAGAAGAGCAGAAAGAACAAGACGTGGTCATCTAAATAGCTTCGCTTCCCAAGAGAATCAGAGGAAATCATAGTGAGAATTTTAAGAAATTTAATGTTATCAGTAATCATTATGCAGTCGAGTTAAAGCCCATCAATAACATTTACATCTTTTCAGTGAGATTCAATCCTCAAATTCCTGCAGATAATTCTAAACTGAGAAATTAAATATTTTCAGAAATTAAAGGATAAGTAGAGAAGCAAATCAATTGCCCTGTCTTTACTGGATTTAATATTTATTCCATAAACTAGCCACTGAGTCCAGACAACCAAGCCACAGAATACAAATGTAAAGAATACAAAATAACTGTTAAACAAGTCAAAACATTTGACTTGACCACAACTCCCAAGTTACTGTTAACTTTCTTGAATAACGGATTAAGAAATATCATGCGCAGACTAAACTTTGTTGAGATAGGAAAGTCTGGTAAATACTTTAATTCCAAAGATAAATGCTTAATCGATAATTTGTTTATGTACAGTGGTTTCAAAGCTAATTTTGTTATGTTGGAGAAAGGCTACTTCCTAAGAGTCGATTCAGTAAAAAAGATCGTGAGAAATGAAACAGTTTTGCAGCATATTGATCAATTATATCGTATCCATAAGGATAAAGATAGATAAGAGAGGAGAAACATCGTCAAAAATGAACTAGTCGACAAAATTGTAATGTCAAACTATGGCAAAACAAGGTACTACAAGATCAAGGACATAAATTATGAAGAAATTAGCAATATTAAACTCGAGGAAGGCAAAAGCTTGATAGATTATTATTAGGAAAAATATAAAATCACCATCAAAAACTTAAAACAACCATTGCTCGTCGCGGAAAACAAAAAATAAGATAATTCAACATTGCTAATTCCATAACTAATGCTCATGACAGGAATTCCCGATGATTTTGACGAGTTTAGGAGGAAGAAAATATCAGAACAATCCATTAAAAATCCAAATTAAAAGTACAGTGAAATCGGAAAACTTATGAAAGAACTCAAGACCACCTAATAAGTTAGCGCATTGAAGAAGATAAATATTACTCTGAGAAGCAGCATGGTGAGCTCAAACGCGTTAATTATTTAATCTCCTAAGCTGGAATTAGGAAATAAAAATATTGTTGATCGCGGAAAAGAAGCTTTCTTCAATTTGTTCAATAAGCCAATCTTTGCTAGTAAGCATGACATCAAACTTGCGATTATCTATTTCAAGGGCACTGATTTGAGCCCTTTGCGCAATACCTTTGAATCAACATCCCGAAATTTGTCAGTCTCCTTGAAGATGACTGAAATTTGCATTGATGCTCGCCCAAATATTAAGTCCATTGAGTAAAAAATGAGAGAAGCCGTTGCTAAATAGCACAATATCTGCTTAATTATTTTGCCTATTAGCCTTAAGACCCAGTATAAGCAATTAAAAATTACTGCTCTCGCCGAACTGGAAATTGTTACTCAAGTAGCTACTGAAGCAACTATGAGGAAGAAAAATCTACAGTCAGTTGCAACTAAAATACTATTGCAGATAATTGCGAAGAGAGGAAATATATTGTGGGTCCCAAAGCCGCTTTGCAAGCCTGATAAAATGATGCAAGTGGGTTTTGATACCGCAAAAGTAGGAAGTTAAACCCTTTTAAGTATATGTGCCACTATCAATTCTACATTTAGTTCCATTTTTTCTGCTACGAAAGTATATGCAACAAATGATGCCAAATTCTCTGAAATGATAGGACTACTTCTTCTTGCACTTGACTCTTATTTCTCTAGGAACACCTCCACACCCAAATAAATTTTAATCTTCATTAACAGTAGCACAGGCGATCAGGTAACAACCTATATTGAACAATTTGCAGTTCCATTCACCAAGAAGATTTAATAAATATACGCTGATAATCAAATATCTACAACTCTTGTCATGGTTTCCTGCAAAAATAACGAAAGATTTTTCTCGTCTGATGGTAACGATCAAATTCGTAATGTTCCTGCGGGTACTCTTATTTCAGAAGACTTGGTGTCTCTCAACTATGATTTTTACATTATCAGTCAACAATCAAACAAAGGAACTGCTGTGCCTAATCACTACAAAGTTGTTTTCAGTAATTCAAAAATGGAGGAAGGGATATTGCAAGAAATCGCTTTCAGTCAGTGCTTCAACTACGTGAACTGGACGGGTTCCATTAAAGTGCCAGCCATCTTGCAGTACGCTAAGAAATGTTCGCAATTCAACAGTGAAGTAATGTAAAAGAAAATAGTTCCAAACAATCTCTGGACCAGACTCTACTTCATATGATCAAATCCAATTATTATGAAATTATTGAGAATAGTTAATCCTTGATTATAACTGGATAGAAGCTCCTCAAATTAATATAAAGGGAAAGGATCATAGTATAAAAATATGATTATCGGCAATATCTTGCGATTTTAATTTAAGGATACGGTCGATATCACTAAAGAATTATTAGTGGATTATGTATACCAAGTTATTATGAACATTATAGCCTGAATTATGACTCCAAATTCTTCTATTAATATCTGTAAGATTAAAGACTTAGATAAATTATTATAATTTATCATCCTTGGCACAAAACAAACATATCTTGCAGTTTCGAAGGTCTTTAGTTGTCATCAGTTCAATCAATTTATCTCCAAAAGTATTAAAATTTTCAGAGTTAAATAAAAAATTACTTTATTTTGAGGTTGGATCACTTTACTGAGATCTTTTTCTGCTTTTGTTGCGATTTTATTTGTAATAATTCAACTCCTTAAAAAAAATTAAAATAATCTTTTCGCTAGTGAGTTGTCTAATCCTCCAAATTATTTTTCTAATCGATTAATTGATCTATTTCTGAGGATTCTTAAGAAGTCCCTTTTACAAAAGAAAACTTCCTAACTATTTTTTCAAAATTGTTTCATTTGATTCTTTAAAAGTTAAATTGCATTAAATTTTCATCCCTTAATAGGTATTAAACTTCACAATAGAAATGCGATCTTTTAGTTTGACGAGGTTTTAGAAGATATACTGGGCTTTATCTTTTTGATAGTTATTTTTTTTTAGTTTTAGTTTTGGATTTTGTCGAGCACAGTCGAACATAAATACAAATTCTCTCTATAATCCTTAAGAAGTTTTTGTGGGATATTTTATAAAAATTTATTAATTTTATCCAGATTACAGTCCATAACTTAAAGAATGATAAGGTGCCACCTGTCTGTAAATTTGGGTGGACTCTAGTTTATTAAGATTGATTTGAAGTTATTTCATAATTGTTCTAATTGACATCATGGCTAAATATCCGCAACTAAAAGTCATGTTTGATGTTTTAGTAGCATCAAAAAGAAGCTACATTACAACTTAAGCAATGGGCCAAATTTTAGGATATTGCAAAAGAAGGATTTAGGATTTAAAATAATTTCCGAATATTTTTAAAACTTCAGGACGAGCCCGTGAATGAGTTGTAAGCTTACTTTTCTTTCTTAAAAGTTTATATTTCGGATTCTTATCGAGTATTTTCTTAGTTATGGTTACATACTCGTGTTAATATATCTTTAAAAGTGCAAATGCCCGATTAATGAGCTCTATTGCAAAATTAAATTAATTGTTAGACGCATACTGCTTTGCTTCATAAAGCTGCATTAGAATGCACTCAGAGTAATGGGCATAGTTTGGGAAAAATGCCTTTTTTTGAATACTTAAGAAAATTTTAGATTAATTTAATTTGTCTTTGGTCTTTTTTGCTTAGAACAAACGATTTGACCGATTTATTGAGTCTTTTTTTACATCAAACAGTTTTTGAAATTCAAAATATCTCAAGTAGGTAAAATTTAATTTAAATAACCTCCTAATCAGAATGATCTCAAGCTATTTATAATTATATGGAACTCGTCTATTTTGCTTTGACTTTACCATCTAGTCCATTGTGCCATACTCCATTTATATGGCATGTATGATTAGATTAACACTCTCTTTCAGAGCATTGATAGATTTATCAAATAATTCCAAATAACTATAAGCTTCTCCGATATTTTCAAGAAGATTACCAGGATCATAGTTGAGTTTTCTTATAAATTGTAAAGCTTCGTTGTACTTAAATATTTTGTCAGCAAAATGCCCCGAAAAATAGCTATTAGTACTGTATCTATGCAATTTGTTAATAATCTTCACTGATTCGTAAACTTATTTTATATCTTTGGTGCCAAAATAATCAGGAATCTATACATTAATGTCTCCCTCAACAATAAATTGACATAGACTATCGAGTTCAAGTAATTCATCATCAATACTATTCATTAATTTTTTTAAGATAAGTGCGCTAATGATTGAACTTATCAAGGTCAACAAAACAATGGGAACGATAAGATTAGTATAAGCAATGCTGGTATTAGTATAATTAATTGGCGTAAAAATGTTCCAACTTACAATAAAGTATACGCACTGAACCTGTGAGCTGTGATATGATAAGGTAATGGGCTGAATGTAATAGATAAACTATGAGTTTTTTAAAAAAGTAAATTAATTGGATTGAGCTGATGATTGATTTAATATTGAAGAGTCTATTCTATCCTTCAAAAGCGCTAATGATTAATTGAGATAGTCAGCATTGTCATTGGAAGTAAATATCAATTAAAAATTATTAGTCAAGGCTAAAAATGAAATTTAAAATGAATTTGATTGCTTAACTCCAATATTTTCTGATAAAATTTCTTGTAATTACTATTAAATCGATGATGAGTTGATTCGGATACAGATTGTACCAAGGGTTTGATTATTTAACTCGAATCTCCTGCAAAATAAAATATTGTTGTTTTCTGATTCCAAAAACATTGTTATTGAATTATCGGCTTAAAAGGCTAATTTTTCATTAATGGAATATACTAAGCTCTGATTTAAGATAAACTTTTAATCAGAAAATTATTTTTTATATCGACTTGGGTATTCCAGGTAGCAAATTTAATTGCTATTTATTATGATCGAGTAAAAGCCAATAATGCTTGGATATTTCAGACCGAAATTTATTGAAAAGATTATAGATAAATAATCAGCCGCAGAATATATTTAAAACTGTTTAAAAGAGTCATTGGAGAATGATGAATTACTATTCATCCAAACCATGCCCTCAGCCTCAGTGTAATTTAAAGAAATATTTTGTGAAATGATCCACCTTGAAAATTAATCTGCTTTATTCAACTATTGCTAACTGATAGTAAAATTCATAAAGCTGAATGTACTACTAATATCTTCGGTAATTTAAGTTATCATTTGTGAATATTTATTAATTTGGAGTTGCATGGTTAAGGCTGCTATATTTGAAATACACATAAATGATGTCATTTGCTGCTGTAGACGAAGTCGATAATTGTATTACTAGAGAAGCGGTATTGAAGTTGTAGTTAAGAGAAGTGGTATGAGGAGATGGATAGATATGAGTGATATGAAGGGTAGAAGGATAAACAATAGCCACCGTATGTCCTTTCTAAATTTCATTTATTTGAGATAAAAGAATCACAGTAATAAAGATGAAAAAATATCATAAGAATAAGTCCATATTTTTTAGAATAAAAAACAAAACAGGAACTTTTTTTCCCTTTGTTATAATTTTAATTTTAAGTATTAAAGCTGGTTATGAAAATGATTTTATAAGAACTAATAATTTGTTTCTAATATTTCTATCATATATAGATCAAATCGAATTTTGTTTAAAGACCTGCTAAATTTAAGCTATTAATTTTTTGGGGAATTTTTCAGCAAGGAGTTATGAATATAATCTTGTCACATAATTTTAACTTTCTTTATTTTTTGCTTCAGATATCGAAGAACATATTTTTGCCTTCTTCATATATTCTTGACCTTCGTTACTAAAACCTTGAGTGCTTAACTCATGGATGCGAATTCCAATCTCCCTTCTCGCAACAGCATTGTTTTAGCTATGAAAGGCTTCTTGATAGCATTGTATTGCAAGATCTATTCGAGAGTATGAAGCTGCATACCGAGCGTATTCACGCAGTTATTTTACTAGCACTGATGAATTGGCAGCTTTTTTAATTTTTTCACGAAATATTGAGAAAATCCCTTCCGGACTATTCACATTTTCATAAATTTCAATAGCTAACAAAATTTGATTTAATTTAATTAAAATGCTTGCTAATATCTTGGACGTAATAAAAATTGCACTTTGTATCTCATCCTGTAACTTTTTATCAGGGCTGGCCATAAAATCTTCAAAGTAAATTCTATAATTAAGAATTTTTTGTCCAATTAAACTTAATTTTTTCGGAGTGCTATTTGCATTATTCTCATAGTATTTAACAACAATATAGACTAACTTTAGTTTAAGATTCACATCGAGACCTTTGAATGATTCAAAGAAATTGATAACCTCCATATTGATAGGAAAAGTTAATTTATCGAGATTTAATTTCTAAATATATTGCAACTTCATTTTTTGGATTTAAATGCCTGCCCAACTATTTATCAAAGTTTTCATTTAGGTATTAATCAATGCTTAAACTATTCTGTTTTGCTTTAACTCAAGTAATCTTTCTCTAATTTCTCCATCACCGAGCAAAACTAGTACTATAATTTTAGTCTCTTCAACTAATCTCTATATCAGATAATATGATTTGGAAATAGCTTTCCAAGAGAGCTGATCTAGTTGGGAGTAGTATATTTTCTGAAAAATACGTATTAAGAAATTTTTTATTTCTTCTAAGGAATTAGGAGTTCTCTATGCAAATACATCGTCTTTTTCATCCATAAATAATTTAGATTTTTATTGTATATATTCCAGGAGTTAAAATTTTTTAATAAAATACATTTGTCTTTTTTATGCTTCAGTTATTTAATCAATTTTCATTGCATTCATCAATCTCTTTTTTTTTTATGGATTTTATAAATCGTTTTCGAACTGAGGATTTGTTAAAAGTAATGATTCCAAGTCTTCTCTTTTGTTGTTGAATTTTTAATCAAAGTAACCATAGTTCTAACGATATAATTTATCCATACTTGACAAATATTCACATGAATCAGACGAAGCCATTGCATCTTTTTCCAAAAGTTTTACTATTTTTGCTACAGAAAATGAGTTTGTTCTAAGAAATTTAGAATGTTTAAATTTCATCTCATCAAGATATGAATTAAAATTTGAATCAAATGCTTAGCTACCATTTGAGACGGTTAAGTTATCAATAACCTCAGATGTCACAGAAAAATTGATATTTGACATATCCACTTTCCCATTTATTGTTTGTCTAATCCAAAAGCTAGTCTTTTTATCAAGATCCTTTAAGATTGTATTTTTTTCATTTTTACTTCCTACTTACTTTGGCCTTGGGATCAAAGCTATTTTATTATTGTTAACCATATCCTCAACAAACTAATTAAATATTTTTGCGTCAGCGGCACTCATACCTTTCATATTAGTTTTAATTTTTGTAATAAATTGCTTGACTACATCAACTGAAACGCCCGGTTATATTTTAGTTATCAGGATTGCTGTTGCTTTTAAGATTTGAGTTTTTATTTATGAATAATTTTTAAAGAAATTAGTAAATAAAAATATTACCTTTCTAAAATTTTCAGCGATTCCAGTCAAGTCTGCTTTTTCAATAGCAATCAAAAATTTTAGTTTGGATACTTTTGAAAAAGTTTTATAGTGAAAATATCCATTAGCCAAAAGGTCATGAAATCCTGCACTATCATTAAAACCTGGTTGATCAAATACAAATAAGTTTTGACTGGCTCCTTTTTAATTTGTTTATGTTGCTCTAAAGATATTTGGAATTTTAGTTTATGACCATGATTAACCACCAATTTTGGCATTGAAGAAGTTACTATTTTGATCTGCTTCATAAACGAGTCCTTAAAAAGTTCCAACACCTATAAGAGGAGAATTGCATAACATATGACCAGCAGAAGTTTTACCAGCCTTAGTGAACCCAAAGATTGAATACGATTCACTGAAATTTTATGATAGAACAAAATCACCTGCTTAAGCTATTTTATGGAAATTTTAAGTCATCGAGGGTTTGGATACTTTATTTTATTTCATTTTATCATTACTCTTGCCTTAAACCTTTGATTATCTCCCTAAACAAATCATGTTATATTTTTATACTTTTTAAACTCTTTAATTAGCAATTTATATTTGAGATGGATAATTCTCCTAAAAAGTAATTACTTTATCATTAATTTCATCCTATTCATTGAAATTTTACCTAAAAATCAAATAATAAGCAATGATCACCTTAAAATCAATATTTTTCTCACAAAATGAAAACCACTTAATTTTATTTTTCCCATCATATATATAGTCCATAATTAAAACTTATTAAATTTAATAAAAACATTTTTGAGCTTATTGACAGCTGAGAACAGACAATTAAACTGTAATATTCTATTAAAAAATAAAATGTTTATATTTTTAAACTTATGAAAGTTGCATTTATCAGAACCCAGTTACCCAGATAAACAAAAATCTCAAATGAATTTTATTCTGTAGAGGATCAATCAGTTTTACAATTTCTAGTTACAATGAATTTTAGGTTTACAAATTCATGAGTAAGGATTCTTAGAATAAAATAAGTTAATAACTTTCTCAATTTACAATTTGAGTTTTTCAAGTGTTAAAAAAGTGGTTAGGAGAGTTTATAAGAATTAAGTAATAAAAATTACTAAGTTATCTCTAATATCTTTATTATATATAGATCAACTAGAATTATTTTCGAAGACTTTTTTAATTTATTTTACTAAATTCTAGGGGAGTTTTTCAGCAAGCAATCGTGAATTTAATCTTGTCGCATAATTTTAGCTTTATTTATTTTTTACAAGAGATATAGAAGAAGATGTTCTTGTTCTACGCATATAATCGTTGCTGTCATTGCTTAAACTTTGAGTACTTAAATAATGGATCCGATCTCCAATATTCTTTCTATCAGAAGGGTTTTCTGAGCCATTAAAGGCTTCCTGAAGGCATTGAATGGCAAGTTCTGTTCGAGAGTATGCAGCTGCAAATGATGCATATTAAAGTAGTTACTTAACAGGCACTTATGAATTTGAATCATGTTTTGTTTTTTATCTATAGATTTCGAAAATTCCTTCAGGATTATTGATATTTTTGTAAATTTAGATAGCATATGGAATGTAATCGAGTTCAATCAAAATTTTGGCTATAATCTTGGATATGATAAAAATGATTCTCTGTATATAGTCCTACTATTATTTATTAGGATTATCATTCATATATTTTTCAAGATAAACTCTATAACTTAGCATTTTGTGTCCAATTATGCTCAATTTTTTCCAACCACTGCATGAATTCTTTCTATAATATTTAATAAGGAGTTAAACTATCTTTAATTTAATCATTTGCGGAGAAATGTTTATTTATTTACATATCTTTTGTTTAAGATTATCGTCAATGTTTTAGCATGATTCAAAAAAATTGATAACTTCCATATTGATAGGGAAAGTTAGTTCATTGAGATTTAAATTTGCAATATATAATAATTTCATTTATCTTAGTTTCATATTTGCCCATTTGTTAGTTGCCAGATCTACGATTAGGTCCGATATAATCGATTTATGAATATTTACTCCTCTTTATCCCCACTCATCCTTGTATCTTTTATCACTCAATAAAACTAATACTATTATTTTACTTTCTTATATTAATCTCCATATTATATAATAACATTTTGCAAAAAAATTTCCATGCGTCTCATCTATTTGAGAATAATAAATTTTCTTAAAGATACTCTTTATAAATTTATTGATTAATTCCAAAGATTATGGAGTTCGGTATCGAATTAATGGTTATTCGAGAAATTATTATGATCTCTTCATAATGAACTCCAATATTTAAAACTTTTTAATAAAATACATTTCCCGTCTTTATTTGTCGTTGATCTAATCAATCTTTGCTGAAATATTATGTTTTTATGGATTCTACAAATCTTGGTCATCTAAGAGAAGAGAAATTTCCATATTTTATCTTTGGGTGTTGTATTTTTAATCAAAGTTCGTATAATTTTATTGAATGAATTTGACCATACCTTTTAGATACTCACATGAATTAGAAGAAGTCATTGCATCTTTCTTTAAAAGCTAAGTAATATTCTCCAAAGAATATGAATTTGTATTAATTATTTTTTTATTTTTTTATTTCATCTCATTCAAACATTTATCAAAATCTGAATTAAACTCGTGATTAATAGTTGTGGCGTTAAGTTTATCTAAAACTTCAGATATAGCTGAAAAATTAATATCTTTCATATCTACCTCACCAACTTTTGCCATCTTTCTCACCCAAAAACTCGTCTTTTTGTTGATATCTTCTAGAAGAGTATTTTTTACAGTTTTAACTCCCTCTTATTTCGGTCTTGAAACAAAGAAAATTTTATCATTCTTGATCATGTTATCAATAAATTCATTGAACAATTTTGTTTAATTAGGGCTCATGTTTTGCATATTATTTTTAATCTTTGTGATAAGCTACTTCGCCGCAAGTGGTTTAAGATTTGATGGAGTTTTTGTAAGCAAAATTGCAGTAGCTTTTAAAATTTAAGATTTGATTTATTAATAATTGATAAAAGAATTCATAAATAGAAATATTGTTTTTTTAAATTGTTCAGCGACCCCATCTAAATCCGCTCTTCTAATGGCTATTAAAAATTTCATTTTTGGAGTTTTTAGGAAAGATTTATAGTGAAAATATCCATTAGCCAAGATACGATGAAAACCAGCGCTATCACCATAACCTGGTTGATCGAATATTGCCATATGATGAACCATTCCTTTTTAATCTTTATAGTTGGTTTTAAAAATATTTGGAATTCTAGTTTATGATATTGAATCATGACCTATTTTAGCAGAGAGAAAGGTATTATCTTTATCCACCTTATAGAATAATTCATCTATATCTTCAGCGCTTATGAGCGGATTGTTACATATCATATGCCCAGTAACAGTTTTACCAACCTTTGTGTATCCAAAGATAGAAATTGCCTCATTAAAATTCTAGTCAAGGGCAAAATCACCTGCTTAAACTATTTTATGAAAGTCCTGAGTTTTAGTTAGCAGCATTTATATTTTTATATTTTGTACTTTTTAATTAGCAAATTTATAATTAGGATTTATTTATTTACTATAAAAAGTACAACATTTTTATTATCTGCAACAAAACAATCTCCTTTTTAAATAATGCTTTCCTGCATAAATAAATTAATTTTAGCGAATAACAACAACCCTATTGATTATTATTGTGGATATTTTATTCTCAATGACAACAATTTAATTAACTATTCTTTCCACAATGAGCTAATTTATATTAAAAACAAATAAACAAAGGAAATTTGATTTCTCTTTGCTATTTTCCTATAAATTAAATTTTATTTATTTTAATCTTCAATTTACACCAACAATCATAAACTCTGATTTTAATTAATGTTTATCATTTGGTATTTAAAGATTTGAATAACAAAATTAATACTCTAAGATAATTTTAAACAGAAAAACATTATTTTTTTTAAAAAAAATAGAGAAAGGTATACTTATTATCAATTATAATTAAATTTTAAAAATGAATTCTCTTCAATAAAGGATCAACCGGCAATAAAGTTTTTCCATATATAGACATGCCATACATTAGATCCAAGGCCATAATTAGTATACTCCACCCACTACTCATATTGAGATCGGTAGCTATACCAATAATTAGGCAAAGATTCGAATCGTGTGCAAACTTACCAATGCGTGTTTAAGTTTGTTTGGATAAGATCTTGCAAATTTTTAGAAAAACTAATGATGTTTTTATTCCAAGTATAAGCTGTTGTAATAGCCAAATCAATTCCTTTCTCTTAAGCGAGAGACACATAGGGGCTTTTAGTTTTTGAGTATTGCAGATTTGTCAAATGGTTGGCTTCAATTGATGTAGTTTAAACAAGATGCTGGACTTCATCTTCAGAATTAAGCTTGGTATTATTGTTCTCAAGGATATATATACTGAAGCCAAAGGGGGTATTCTTTTGCAACAAATATTTTTTGTTTTGATGGTTAGAGTCATATGTCCCCGTCATATAGAATTTGGCATTAAGATCTGAGCTGTCAAAAATAGTAACGCTCCACCAACTTCCAAAGAATTGGCCCATGTTATCATTTACTAAGTTAGCACAGGCTTGTATGTTGTATGGATGAAATTCAGCCGCAGAAGTTATCAGCATTCTTACTTGGACAAGATCTTCTTTTGAAAAATTAGCTGAGGTTTCTTCCATCTGAGGAGTTTCATTTAATTGAGTCTCCAAGTAGACATAGCCTACGGATAAGAGCGCGGCAATAGCTATTACTGCGTAAATTGAGCTTTTCATTTAAATGTAATAAAATGAATATTATACGAACCATTAATAAACCGAAAGATATATTGAAAAAGATATCAAGATGCCTTTAATAATATAAATTCTAATTAAAAAATATTCAGATAGATTAATGATGAATACAAAACTCAAATTGACTGATGGAGAGAAAGAATTAAATAATCAGAATTCGATGTTGAATAAAATAATTATTGAATCATAATGACGAGTTATAAGTAAAATAATCATATAAATTTTTTCAATGTTTCATTTATGGAAGGGTATTTTTTGATTTTAGAACTGCAATCATTTAGTTTTAATTTTTATCTTTTATCCATATCTGCAATAGAAACATTATTTTATAAATTAATTCGAATATTGTTTAGATTTAACCCATTTATTTCTGTTTCCGTGTTTGTAGCTAAGCGACTAGATTAATAATGACCCAATCTTTGCTTGTCCTTCATGGTAATATACTCATTTATCTTGACAATTATCGAGTAAACAATCTTTAAATCAATCTATTTTTTCGTGTAGAAATCGATTAGCAACAACCTCAGATCATATGAGTCTCCAGATCTTTGTATGCATTTAATTTTTAACTCATTTAACTTGATCAAATTTGGTAGTTGCTCCTTGAACATATTTTAACAAATATGACTTAATTTTTTTAAGGAAGAGCGAATAATTTTATAAAATCTGCTTCGCAGAGCTTCGATGGTAAATATTTCTCTTTACCTTGGATACATTTCTCTAAAGTATTATCGAATATCCTTGAAATCATTGTGGTGATGATAAACAGTGATCAATTATTTTTAATAAGTCTCCGACCACTTTTTATCTAATGAGGAAGCACATGTGCTCATCGAATAATTTGAGCGATTCTGTCTTATATATTTCTAATGTTTGACTGCAGGATATGATTTCTTATTGATCAGCCTGTTTATAAACACTTATTGAATGGTAATATAAAGAATTTTGGCTTATTGCTAAGTGATTGTTACATTTTACATTCCATACACCAGTTTTGCAAACTTATGAAATGTTTCCGTATTGTCTTAATCGAAATATCTGTTGCAGTTCAGCAAAATTGTAAAGATAGAACGCATTTAAAATCTGTCGATCGGCTTGACTTTCTTTTTGCATTATTAGAGCAAAAATTTCTATAATCTTCGGTAAACTTAAGTTACAACACTGTAACAGCAAGTTTTGTAGGAATTGATAGTGCTAAGTTAGTGTATATTTACAATTATTCGATTACTTTATTTTACAGAAGTTATTGCTTGAAGGAGGAAATGCCATAGTCCTTTTTACAGAGAGCCTTTGCCACAATCTTTTTATCATCAAATCTATCGTTTACTGGATCAGTTTTAGATCTCATCTATCTTGCCTATATAGGAAAACATTTAATAACTCCACATCCGTTTGTAATTTATCCAATAATCTTTAAATTACTATCAATTTGAGCCAGACTATTTTTAACTGCTACTGTTGATTCAGTAATAATTCTTTTTAATTAGAAAATTTAGTTGGTTGCAGTTTCTTTTGATGTATTAGCATTATTAAGGATAAGCTTGACAATATTATCAATATTTTTATGGGGAAATGTGTATAATAAAAGCTCCTTTGAATCAATCATCTCCTAAATATTTTAAAATGTACTTTTGAAGAAAGGGATCTTAGCTAATCATTATTTTTGAATTGCAGAATACAGTTTTTGCAAATCACCTTCTTTTTAGCTTTGGTAGGTTCCATCTATTGATTCTTGGCTTATTCTGCTTCCAAATCAATTATGAATTGAACTGGCTCCTTTTTTTACATCTAATAAGTTCAATTAATCTGGTTACTCCTTTTAATTGATGGAATATACAAAAATAAGCAGGATAGATATAAAAATGTCGATGTATTTGGAAAAATAAACATTATAAATAATAAAATGAGTTTAGAAACACGAATATTGAATGTAGTTAATCGATATCAAAGTATTACGTTTTCAAAATCAATCTTCCTCGAACAAAAGTTCATTTATCACTTTACAAATTTAGTTTCATAGAATGATCTTATTAACTTTTTAATTTGCACTATTTCAGTTATTTTATCAATTCATTGATTCTAGACCAACCTCGACATACACAAAAAAATATTGCTATTTTAACAGCCAATCTAATTCTCACAAGCATCAAATTAGACAAGTAGAGCCAAATATTATATAATTCAAATGAACTCCCCTTACACTCCCCGGCCGAAAAAAGGTCAAGGAACAACTAGAAAATAGTACAAGCCACTTTATGTGTTGATAGACAAAATGCGGACTGCCGTGAAGAATTCTTAGTCCCAGTCTGATTCAATGTTGTTTGCGCAAAATATTGAATCTTTCATCGATATTATGAACACCATTGAAAAAGAGAAAGTTACAAAGCCTGATTGGAGAGATATTTTAATTGACAATCTAAAGACTTGTTGGTCCACCAATAACGTAATTGCTCCTTTCTAATATAGAAAAAAATAATCCTCTATCACTTCAAAATAATCGCAGAACTGTCTAACTCTCAAATCAGTGTTGAAACCCTCAATATTTTGTTAAAGAAGTATGATTATGGCTCTTGGAACATGAGAGAAACTGATCTAAACATCAAGTAATATGAAGTTTGCTATAAATTAGTCAAAAATTAAAATTAAAAAACTCGCTACCTTATTTAAAAAACATCTAATTTAGTCTGTTTATTTTTTAGTTCTTTAAAAATGGAATACGAACCCATTTTCTACCATTATACTTGCTACTGTAATCCTCTTAAAAATAAAACTGTCTTCCTTCCTGCCGTCTAATCTTACCTTAAATTTATATACTCCCTGCCTAAAAATTTTGAGCCTCATTATAACCCTTTTGCAATGATTCGAGATCTTTTTTCTTTTTACAAAGAGGAAGAGTGCCTAAAAGAGCTGTAAAAAGCACGACTTTTCAATATCTGCAGTTATTTTATCGAGCTAATTCGAAGACCAATTTTCATCTAATGGCTAAAAATATAAAAAATACAAAATTAAATCATATCAATGATTCGGAAAATAGATGAAAATGATTAAAGAAGGAATCTTAAACTGTTAGTGCTCGTACTAATGTCAACAAAAACTCAAAATCAATTTTTAAATTTGCCAGATATTCTTACTTTTGGATTGACAGCTAATTCAAGCATTATGGAAATGTTGGAGTATATTGCTAGCACTCATTATTCTTTAGCAACTCTTAAAAATAATGTAAGCTCATAAGTTTTGCAAAAATTATATGAAATAATTAAATAAAATTTTACTCTCATTATAAAAAATGGAAAGATTACGAACTTAGAAATGATGGCTGAAGCACTTCTATTTGAAATAAATCGCAATCTCTCCATCTTAGTCGTCCCTGATATCAATCTGATTAACTTTAACAATTTGGCCAACATCGATAGAAATTTGGCGTTAAGATATTTAAAATGGTTCCCCTATCTTAAGCTTCTAAACTATTTTCACGATATCACAAATCATAAAAAGCAATTATATGTTACTAACTGTGAATTACTGACGATCTGCTATATTCTCGTTTATATTTTGAACGGTAAAAAAGAAACTATGAACGAACTGGTGAAGTTTATCAGCGAAATATATGTGCCTTCTCTAATTGAAGATACTGACTAAGTTAGAAATAGCTTTTCTAAGTATATAAATAGTTATCTTTAGGATAATTCATATTTTTTGTCGCATGAGCATTGGCAAATTTGATCAAGTAGCCTATAGATGCATCAGATAAATGCTTAAAGTTCATAAATTAAATAAGTATTTTGGATAATTAAAGGATAACCGCATTCTTTTTCAAGGAGTAGTCCAAATAAAGGAATAAATGGAAATGGCAGCCTAATTAAATGAAAGAAGTTGCATATTCGCTAGCAAAATTGTATCACTATTAATGATAGAACTGATTGACAGTTATCACAAATGTGCTACTAACAACGATATGCTTGACAAGAGAAATGTACATCTAACTGAAGGATTTCTTGCTTTGGGATATTTTTACCACCAAATATAAGATGAATAGCTGGGATAAATATTGGAGCAACTAGTAAAGATATGCGATAATTAACTGATATTTCGGAAAGTTATAGCCATATTGGAAAGACATATATTCAAAGCCCTACAAAATTGTTTTCCTTCCAAATTCAACTTTAAGAATAAACTATTTTAAAATCTGCTTGATTGTTACAGGGACATTCATTTTAAGAAAACAACCATTTCCAAAAAGGAAAAGATCAAACTTGTTGATTTTTGCTTTAACCTCAAATCGGAATTGTTCACTTTGTTTAATAGATTCAGAGATCAAGAAGTTATTAGGAAGCAAATTCAAAGAATCAATGATGAAATTGATGGAATAGAGATGTCCATCTTAGGGAAAGCTGCATAAAAGTATATTATTTAGGTCAGTAACTAAATCAGAATAGAAGAATCAAAAGATTTTGGACTGATAGTGTCCACAATACTTAAAAATCTTTACTATTTAATTTATCAAAATAAATTTGTCTTTGTCTTTTCTTCCTGTGCTGAAAAACAATAATAAAATGCCAAGGATAAAAACGATAAAAAATAATAGGCCAACACCTTTATCTTTTAGTAAGAGTTAGAAGAATCAGCATCTAAAATGAAATCACTAAAAGATCGTTGTCGATAACTTCTACCTATCTTAATGTAAAATTTCTTCAAAATTTCTTTATTTCAATCAACACCTCACCTAACACGCTGGGAAATAACTAGCGTTATTTGGGATGAGCATTTGTTGTCTCAGTTAGACGACCTGATGTACATTGCTTATCTCTGTGAGTTGAAATAGATCCATTCATATTTAATGTAAATACGCCTTTCTTTCATTAGTTAATACTTCGGGTGTTAAATCTTCCTTCTTTAACTTTCCCGATATGTATTTTTACAATTTTTTAATGTGTAAATTAGAAAATAGCTTAAATAATGGCTTTATTGGCAACTGTAACAAATTCCGGAAAATAATCTTCCCAAAATGTCAAAACTTCTCCTTGGAAGAGGCAACATTTAAACTTATTTTAATGAAGGTCGATTTCATAAAATATTTTTTCTGATGAATCAAAATTCAATGACATATTTAAATCATTTCAGAGATCTTATTAAATATCTCAATTAGTATGTCTTCAGTGCGAGCCAAATCAGTACTCCAATTGATAGAGAGCAAATTCTCCTTAAAATGACCAACAAACAATAATCATATGATCTAAAAAATTAAATGTACTGGCTACGCACCATATGGGAAAGTGGATGGACACCCTTGAGATTAATTATTCAAATCATCAAGACTGTTCTTAGAAAGGCTGTTGACATTAATGAAACTTCTCGGGTAAAGACCATTCTCAAATTTTCACAGTTAACTTTCATTAGAAGCGGCCATTTGACAGATTTAGGTGAGCCTTTATTTTTAATGATAACTAGAAAAGAAACACTTAATCTCTTGAGTGTTGTGGATAGTTTAAGGAAAGTGGTTGCCTCTGATATAAGTCAAAATCATTACAAATTAATCGACTCATTGATTTGCAATAAACGTAGATCAGCATCTATTGGCCTTAGTTTGAGTAAACTTTGTCATTTGGTTTAATTATCTTTTTAAAATGCAGACCGCATGGGGCATCTTCTCGCTGAGATTTTTTGCTATCTAATCTCCGAGCAACTTGGGATTAATTTGTGGTAAATGTAAATTGAGAAGCAAAAAATGTCCATTTTCTCTCTCAATTATGATGAATAGGATGTAAAAATTAATGAAAGACTGAAATAAAAGGATAGATAATTGAAAGATGAAATCAATTTTAATTTTCAACTCGCAAAAGATTTACCTCGAGTTATATTCGAAAGCTACCATAGAGCATGTATTATCCGAGATTATATTTCACTTTTTATCGACCAAGCCATAGAAAACATGAAGGACTTATCCACACAATAAAATTAAACTGTCGACCGGATCATTGGCATTGTGGCATTGACATTTGAGTAGTATAATTTTACTTTTAAAAGATTTTGCAGCTAGCTCCCTAGTTTTTCATTTCGTGAATGTTCTTTAAATAAACTTGTATAAGTTGAAAAGATCATTTCAGACAAATGCTACTAATTGCGATAAAGAGCTTGGAGTTATCTGTAAAATCAATTTATGAATTTACAAGAAAAAAATCGTTATCCAGTTTCTGTTATCTTTCCTTTGGGACAATATCTCTACAATATTGCTTGGAAGGGTAAATTATTGGTTACTTTTGTTAAGAAATACTAGTTTGAGGATAAATTACAAGTGGTACAGTCTCTCATTAAAAGTAACAATGATCTTTTAAAAAACTGGAAAAAGAATAATCAAGGTTTGCAGGCAAGCAAGAGGCAGGGACTTGATCGCTAGTTAGGGAAGGTGGCCTTCAATATTGATTTAGGCATTATGGAAATCGATTAATCTCTCATTCCTTACTAATTAATAGATAATCTCTTGAAAGTTCATCCCAACTTGGTTAAATTTTTACTATATGACGTTAAAAACATTAGTCATCATCTTACTTACTTTGTGCTACGTAATCACATAAATATTGATATAAGTGTGCTTATTCGTAAATTATAATAAGTAAATTAGAAAGTACAAGACCGAAATGCAAGAGAAAATGTTCTTCTTTTGATTCACTATAAATATCTGTCATTTCCGTTTGAGTTAACTAAATCAGTTAAAATCAGTAAAGGTGTTTATCGAATCCCTTCCATCCAATATATGATGGAAAATCAGTTTAAAGCGAAGGAATATAACATCAAAAATTGTAAATTTTTAGTCAACACAAAAGGGGATTTAGTTGAAACAGAAAATAGGTTTTAGAAAATAAGAAGCAAGTTCGATACTTGGGTTGGAATTAAAGGTCGCATACCGCCAGCAGATTAACTTAAACATTTATTCAATCAAGATGTGTATCTGTATATGGGTCATGGCTCAGGATTGGAACACATTGAATAGTCAATTCTTTCGCTATTTCAACTTAATTGTCTGCTGCTTGTTTTTGGATGCAGTAGTGCTCAAATGATCTTCGATGAGTCATAACCTTATGGATGCGCTTATCAGTTATTGCTGAGGAATTGTCCTGCCTACTTAGGATGTTTATGGACAGTAACGGATTCTGACATCGATAAGGTAACTCAGTATATCTTTGAGAATAGATAGCATTCTAACCTATCATAAATACTTGAAAGCGCCAAACCCAAGTGTGTTCTTCCTTATATGAATGGTAGTTCGCTTGTAATTTACGGTCTACCAAGCTATCTAGTTAGATGAAAGCAACTAACTATAAGCTCAAGAGAACTCAAATGATATTCATAAACGAATTGTAAAGTATATTTTTATTGATATCAAATTAAAGATGAAATCTCATAATAAACTTCTATAAATTTGAGACCCTACAACTCAAATCTAATATGCAACAAAAAGAAGTCTTGCCCAAATTTATTTATTTAATTATTGACATTGTTGATCAGGACTATCATTAATATAGGTTTATTAGATCTAATAATAAAGATTCTCTTATAATTAATTATGCGTTTGGAATCAGTGGAAGACGTCAAAAGTCTTGTAGGGAAGATAGATAAGTCTTCTATGGGTCAAAATGCCTCTAAGGATAAACCCAAAAAAGTTGTTAAAAAGACTGTTAAAAAAGCTGAGCCTTGGGAGATGAAGGGAGGAAACATACTCGAATAAAAGTTTGATGAGACCCTCTTCTACCGACCAAAAACAAAAGAGAATAAGCTGGTTTACTAAAATTATTTGGGTAGGATATATGAATTAGTTCAAGATCAACCCCCTGAGACCCTCATAGCCATTGCTGATTAAATCTTAGCCATTATCAAAGGTGAAGCGACTGATGCTCAAAAAAGAGCTGATTCTTAGGTTCTTATTGGCTAAAAAATCAAAGAAGACGCATTCATTGATATCATCAACATTGCGCGCACCATCACAGATTATAGTATCGAAGGAGAGCAAGCCTTAAATGAAATCGTCAATATTCAAGATGATTAAAATTAAGGAGAGGAGGAAGGAGAAGAAAACGTTGTAATTGAATAGGAAGAAGCAGAAGTTGAAGACGAGGAGCAGCCTGTGCAATAAATAAAGAAGGGAGGAAAAAAGGAAGAGGATAAAATTGAAGATGAGGGAGCTATTGATACTAATTTTATTGACGCACACTGGATTCAAACCCAACTTTTGAATTATTATGAACCAACAGAAGCCTTGCGACTGTAAAAATAGATTCTTGCAGTATTAAATGGACGGACTGCTATGGAAGTCTAGAACAATTTATTAGGAATTCTCAACTACTAAAAATTTGGGCTAATTTCAATCCTGCTCAAGAATCGTAAAGCCATCTATCATTGTGTTCGCTATCAGCAAGCCCAAAACTAAAAATAGAAGTAGCATATCCTCGAATAAATGAAGCAAGACAATATCAGTATCGGCCGAAGATTTAAAAAGCACTAAAGTGAAGAGCTTATTCCTCGAAAATCTCAAGAGTAAATAGGAGGGGATGATAATTTCACCACTAGAATAGCCAAGGATGATGAAATCAGCAGAATCAATAAGAAAATTATTGATTTGACTATTCATTAAACTTAAGATAAAACTGGAAGCAAACAGGAGTATAAATTTAAATTACCAGAAGGGGCGGAAAAAATTTAGAGATCAGGGTATGAGGAAGTCTACATTCCTGCAAGCACCAAGACCATTAACTAAACCTTAGCTGAAGTAGATTCTCTTCCAGAATGGATGCAGCCAGTCTTTTCAGGGTTTAAGCGATTCAATCCCATTCAAAGTAAAGTTTTGAGTCATGCATTAAAAACTGATGAAAATATGTTGGTTTGTGCTCCTACATCAGCAGGTAAAACTAACATAGCTCTCCTTGCTATTCTCCGCACAATAAGTGAATATCGAGATGAATAGTCTCAATCTATTGATTATTCAAAATTTAAAATTGTCTACATTGCTCCCATGAAGGCTTTGGTCGCTGAAATTACAGGCAATTTGTCAAATCGTCTTAAGACTTTAGGTATTACAGTAAAATAATTGACAGGTGATATGCACCTCAGTAAAAGTCAGATTGAGGAAACTCAAATTATCATCTCCACTCCTTAAAAATGGGATATCATTACTCGTAAAACTGGGGAACGTCTATTCGTGGAGCAGGTTAAGTTGGTTATTATTGATTAAATTCATCTCCTATCAGATACAAGAGGGCCAGTTCTCGAATCTATTATCGCTAGGACTATTCGTCAGGTTGAGACTTTACAACAGCAAGTGAGATTGGTTGGTCTTTCAGCAACTCTACCCAATTATCGAGACGTTGGAACTGTTCTTCGAGTTCACAAAGAAGGACTCTTCTATTTTGACCAAAGCTATCGACCTATTCCTCTCGAGCAACGATTCATTGGAGTAACCTAAAAGAAAGGAGTCCGAAAGATGTTAATGATAAATTAAATTCTGTATGAGAAGGTGATGGAGAGAGTAGGTGGTTCTCAAATGATAATTTTTGTTCACTCTCGTAGAGATACAGTAAGAACAGCTAATGCTATAAAAGATACTGCCTTTGCTAAAAATGAATTAAATCGAATTTTGCGACCTGAATCAGAAAGTAAATTGATTATTGAAGCCATTGTCGAAAAATAGACGATCAACAGTAAATAGTTAAAAGAACTACTTGTTAATGGAATTGGTATTCATCATGCCGGTCTTAGTAGAGCAGATCGTGATCTAGTTGAACAACTTTTCGCAGATAGGCACTTCAATATCCTAGTATCCACTGCCACTTTAGCCTGGGGTGTCAATTTGCCTGCTCATACTGTCATCATTAAAGGAACTCAAGTTTATTCTCCTGAGTAGGGACGCTGGATTGAATTAAGTCTGCAAGATGTAATGCAAATGCTCGGAAGAGCTGGCAGACCTAAGTTCGATACTGAGGGATAGGGAATTATTTTGACTGGCTATGAGTAAGTTCGTTATTACTTAAATCTACTAAACATGCAAATTCCTTTGGAGAGTCAAATGCTGCGCTCACTTGCAGATCAACTGAATGCTGAGGTGGTTCAGGGTTCAGTTAGTAATCTCAAAGATGCAGTGAATTGGTTAGGTTACACCTATCTTTACGTGCGTATGCTTAAAAATCCAAAACATTACTCAATTCCATCAGATTAAATCGAAGAGGATCGGTAATTGTTAAGAAGACGAGTAAATCTAGCTCATTCTGCCTTTTCAATCCTCTAAAAGAATGGATTGGTGAATTATGATCGCAAAAGCGGAGGTGTAACTCCTAATTTCCTCGGAAAAATAGCTTCTTTCTATTACATAAAATATGCCAGCATGGCAATTTATAACAGCAATCTCAAAATGAATTCTGGTCTCATTGAACTGTTCAAAATATTTTCCATGTCAATCGAGTTCAAATACTTGACTGTTCGAGAAGAGGAAAAGAATTAACTGAAAAAACTAGTTTAGTCAGTCCCAGTACCTATTAAAGGGTCAGTTGAGGAGGTAACAACCAAAATTTCAGCCTTATTGCAGGCTCATATTTCCCGTCTACAACTGGAGGGCTTTGCTTTGAATATAGATAAAGTTTATGTTACTCAATCTGCTTCTCGTATTATGCGGGCGCTGTTTTAGATATGTTTGAAAAGAGGGTGGGGACAAGTCGCGCAAAGGACCTTGGAATTAGCAAAAATGATCGATAAATCGATGTGGAGTTGTCTGAACCCCCTCCGTCAATTTAAAAACATTCCATAATATGTACTCAGTCGGCTGGAGAAGAAATAACAATTTAGTTGGTAGTCTTTCTATCAAATGAATCCTCAATAAATTGGGGATCTCACCAAATTTCCTAAACTTGGAAAAATTCTTTTTAAATTTGTCCATCATGTTCCTAGAGTTCAAATTTAAGCCTATGCGCAGCCTTTGACTCGCAGTTGCCTGCAGATTGATCTCACTGCTACTGGCAATTTCAAGTGGTAATCATAGTTCCACGGAAATGAAGAACCATTCTGGCTGCTAGTGTTGGACTGTAATTAAGATTATATTCTCTATTCTTACTATTTTACTCTGACTAAGTCTGAGGATGTCTTTTCCACTCAATTTACTGTTCCTCTTTACGAAGTTATGCATCCTCTCTATTACATCAAAATTATTTCTGATCGTTGGGTATGCTCTGATAATGTTCTTCCCCTTTCGTTCAAGAGTATGATTCTTCCATCGAAATTCAGTCCTCCCAATGAACTTCTTGATTTACAACCATTGCCTGCTTCCTCCCTCGATCCAATTGCTAAAGAGCTCAAGATAAACCATCTCAACCAGATTCAAACCCAAGCATACAATTCTTTCCTAAACTCGACTGAAAATACCTTCCTTGGTGCTTCTTAAGGTTCAGGCAAATTTACCTTAGCCATTCTGGCTATAAATCAAGTCCTCCAGTCTCATAAAAAAGTAGTGCTGATTCTGTCTCACTCGGTTATTGTCTAAAAGAAATGCCAATATCTATCAAGATTATTTAATAAGAAGAAGGTTGCTAAAACTTTTGAAGATCTAGCCAAAGATACTCAAGTCCTGGCAAAGGCTGATTTAATTATTACCACTGCTTAAGCTTGGGATGTACTCAGTCGACGTTGGAAAAGCAGAAAAGGATTTAATTAAATTGGGTTAATAGTTGTGGATAACTTACATCTACTTGGATAAAATAGTTCCACTCTCGAGGTTGTAGTCAGTCGTATGCGCTTTATCAGCAGTTAGACTCAAGGCAGTTTTAGACTTATTTGTCTAAGCACCAGCCTTGCAGATTATCGAGAAGTTGCAGAATGGATTGGAGCTCCGCCATAAAATACACTAAATTTTCACTCAAGTGTCCGCCCAAACAGCATTGAGATTGTTTTCAATAGCTACGATCAAAGCATAAGAGAATCTCGCCTGCATATAATGCAAAAGAGTCTAATGCAAAATGTCTTGCATTATAACCGTAGCACTTTAGTGGTTGTCAATGATAAGAAACAGGCCCGCATGACTGCTCTAGATTTGGTCAGTGAGTTAGCTGCTGAGCCAAATCCTAAAAAATTAAAAAAGATCAGTGAACGTCAGATCTAAACTTTTGCCAAACGCATAAGTGATCAATACCTACTACATATTATCGATTATGGTATCGGATATATCTACGAGGGGATGAATGAACTTTAGCGCCAAATAGTAGAATAGTTATTTAAGGTATAAGGCATTACTGTTCTCATTATGACCCAATCCCTCAAATGGTAAATCGATTATAAGGTCTTTATGGTGGCAGTTCTTGACTGTTCTCGCTATGATGCTCGGGCACGCCGTTGGGTAGACTACTCTATTCCAGAAATGGTGCAATTGATGAGTATCGCCGCCATCTCATAAAAAGACAGACACAAGGGTAAATAATACAGCACTGCTAAATTTATTATTTACTGCCACTCTGCCAAGAAAAACTTTTACAAAAAGTTTTTATTCGAGCCATATCCTCTTTAGTCAACATTACATATCAATCTGCATAATCATTTCAACTCAGCTATTGTCGCAAAGAGCATTAGCAGTAAAATGGACGGAGTTGATTGGTTGACCTGGACCTTTATGTATCGTAGACTTGTCAACAATCCGAATTTCTATAACATGGATGATACTTCTGAACAGAGTATCAGTCTCTATTTATCGGATCTTATTGATGAAACTGCTGAATATCTGACAAGCATCAAGTGTATATAAAATGATGAATAAGCTGAAGAGGAGACTTTAACTTCAACCAATCTTGGTATTATTTGTTCTTACTACTATATCAAAGTATAAACTCTTGCTACTTTTCTTAATAAAATCAGTGAAAACATGAAATTAAGAGACGTGCTTGAATTGGTAAGTCAGGCTGAAGAACTTTCAGACTATCAATACAAACCCAAAGAGTATGATATCATTGCACAGCATTTGACTCAAGTCAGTGAGACTCCACTTAATAAAGTTCATGGATTACTTCTGCTTCATATCCATCGTGTACAAATGACTGCTGAATTACTTCAATAATGTAAAGCAATTTTGCCAATGTGCATCAGATTAACACATGCCTTGGTCGATGTAGTTTCGTCTTTTGGCCACTTAAAGCCTTTACTTTTTTGCATGCAGTTTTGTCAGATGCTAGTTCAAGCTATGTGGATAAACTAATCGCCCTTACTCCAAATATTGGATCGTCAAACTGTTAAAATTCTCACTGAGGAGCATGACATTAAAGATATCAATGATTTTGTTGATATGGATGAAGATGAACGCAAGAAGGTACTAAAGGGCAAGGATATTGATAAGATAGCAGCTGCTTGCAACCGCTATCCAACTATGAATCTCACCTATGAATTTGGGCAGCGTACTGAAGAGGAAGTTGAACTCATTGTGCGTCTATAAAGAGATGATGAACTTGACAATGACAAAGTGATCAGCAACTACTTCCCCGGAGAAAAGGAAGAGTTTTGGTGGGTGATAATTGGAGACAAGAAAAACAACAAGGTTCTGAGTACTAAACGTACTCTTATCGAGAAAAAGACAGAAGTGAGGTTATCTTTCTAATTTGCTGACTGTTCGAAAGTGGTAGTTTACGCTCTTTGCGACAGTTATGTGGGTGTGGATAAAGCAGAAGAGATCGATGTTGTTGGTTGATTCATAACGCAAATAATTTAAACCTTTCTGTTAGTTTATTATGACATTTGAATATATTTGAATAAAGAGATATAAATAATAAAAATAATAAATAATTCAGTATTATTAGGTCTACTTTTCCTATATCTACGCTATTTCGTATTTGCCTTCCTGATTGAGCGTCTATTTCATTAGGAATATGTGAAACACGAGAAGGATAGAACAGCACACCACAAGCTACATCATTGCTAAGTTGCTTGTAATCACGCTAAAAGGCAGTTTACCGAGTTTGTAGCACGACATAATTAGACCGCAGGCCAACGTTCGAATAGTATGAGGATAAAATTATATTGCTGCTAGTAACAACACATAGAAAAAGGCAGCACTGAAAAATGAATTTAGACCTAGAATTGCCATACTATACAGAATTGAGTCTCCAATGGCAAAATTAACCTGCTGAAGACAAACCAAGGTACTTGAAATTATAAGCAGCATTATGCTGAGAGTAATCGTTAAAATTTTTCTTCTCATCACCGAAGTAGAAATATCTAAATATCTTAGCATTTACACGAAGGAAATAGCCCACACAGTTGAAAAGAGGAGACCCATATGATTTAAACTGAGTCTTCAACATCGTAGCAGGTGCTGCTCTGTAATCGTTGTATAAAATCAGGACATCGACAAATAATTCCGAAGAATATGGCGCAAGTCGATAGTATATCTGAATAATAATCTTAGTACAAGTATTATAGCTGATAGAATTGAATTTGAAGAGAGTTTGAAGATTATATTTTTTAAGACTGATTTTATTCCAAAAGAATTGACGTTGCAAGATGACTGTTATTGATTAGTGAGGGATTTTGTTTGTTTACGAAATCTATTTCAGCAATTTTTAAGCTTTGGTTATATCTTGATCGATGAGATAGCGAGGAGATTCAGAAAAAACAAATAAAGTTGCGATGTAAACAATTGAGCATGGCACCACCATCATAAAGAATATTTAAAGGTCATTCAGTCGAGCAGAATATATCCAAACTGAGATCATTTTACCAATATTAAATGAGACAAAACCTAATAGCAATATAAAATTATATGTTTTGATCGAGTAATACTCCAGAACAATCATTAGTGAAATAAAAGCGAGAGAATAATGGAAGATGATAACACTAAAAAGACCAACTCGGATAGTCCACGAACTATCGATCATCATACCGATGAAAAGGACTACAGCTCCCAAGACCAGGATAGCTATTGTAACTGAGTTGATGTAGAGTCTACTAAAATATAGGGATAAATATGCTGCTAATAATATACTGAATGCTTGTGCTGTTTCTTGAACAATAAATTCGTTTAAGTTTTCTTCCCAGGCAATTGAGAGTTCAAACATAGCTTAGTCAAGCCCTGAAATGAACCAGTATATTGAGAAGCATACTATGAGCTTAATTTGATACAATCCTTTAGGCTTAAGATAATAGATTAGCTGTTCATATTAATTAATGCTTTTGTAATTTTGATAGTTCATTATTATAATTATAAGACAATATTTTACAACAATAAGATTTGTATTTTAAATGATATGATGGAACACTTCGAGCAGGTGCTTTCTGCTTTTCACAGAGAATTAATATAAAAAAATTGAATACATATAAGTTATTTCTAATTAATTCAAACACTTCAATTTTTTAGTTGTTAAGCAAATATGTCCCACGCTCTTTTGATTAAATAGAAGATTTTGAGCTGATTACTTGTTCATTTTTAAACACCAGCTTCTTAAAAATATTTTTTCCTCTCTAATATATGATCACTCAACTCCAAACATGCCCCTTATTTATTCTTGAGAATCGTTTATAGATTAATTCAAAACGTATGACCTGTCAATTTAAGCTCAATTTAAGTTGCCCATAAGTTATTTTATTTCAAATCTGATTTAATTCTTTTTTAGAATATTCCTTGGTTGGAATATTACTCTATATTAAGTCGAATTCTAAAACTGCTAAAATAGAAATTTCATTAGTCTATAACTTTTATTGTTTTTTAAGTAAAATTCAAGCCAACATTTTCACCATAATTCTCCTATATAATTTTTTTAAAACAAAAAATATTTAGAGCTTAGAATTACGAGTAATAATAATTTTTTTTCAAAAAATTCGAAAGATAAAAAATAAAATGGGGTTTGTATTAGATAAATAGAAGTTATTTTATCACTAGTATTGCCTTTATAATATGTGAAACTAATTGCTTGTCAGTTTAAAAAAATATCGAAATAAGGTTTCGCCGAATAAATTTTCCTCTGATATTCTAAAGTTAATATTACTTGTATGATAGTGCTTGGAAATGTTCGAGTAAAATTTATTTTCTGTTTGATGATAGTCATTTGCTTTTTTTCGCTGTTTCTAAACATTAAAGAACATAAAATTATTCTACTTTACTAACAATGACAATTTTTCAGTTAACATGACAATAGTAGTCAATATATCCTCCCATCTCTCTGCAATTGCCCAATTTAATTGAAATTGATTTGATGTAAAAGCAGCAAGAAATATCATGAAATGTTATAAATGCTGGAAAAAGGAATGTTTTAATTAATTAATTTAAAATGTAGAATATAAATGATGAAGAACATAAAGGCGTCACCTATGCCAAAATCACACTGGAAGTAATCCATATATTGAGTTTAGAAAAGAATTCAACTTGTTTAGCTGGTCATTCGATCCAAAATTTCAGTTGCAAGAGCAGCCAGGAAATTAGAAATCAAAGTATCGACTGCAAAGCTTATTATTAAGAAGTTTCGGGAAGAAGGCACCTTCTTTGAATCAATCAAGGACAGAATGGAAAGACTAAGCTCTCAAAATGCAGAGAATGAGTTTAGAAATTCATAAAATCCGTTATTTTCTGTGGGGGCAGGGACAACACAAACGATGCCAAGTTTCACTCAAAATTACTTCTGCCCGCTTGAGTATCCGTATTTTTCTTACTGTACTTCAAATTATCAACCCTAATTCTTTCCATGTCCACTTTACTTTCCCCTGACATACAATTCTCTCTTGTGAAGCGAATAATCATCATCGATAACTGATTTGAGTTTCATATTTTTTCTATACATGAAAATGTCATAACTGCGAGCAAAATGTTTTATATGATTATTGGAGAATTGTTTTCTGTTTAATTTAATTAAATTTTAATATAATTATAACATCAAAATAATCAGCATCAGTATTAGCATCAAATGTATTGATACAAGAGAAAAAAATTAAAATCAATTTAGTGGAAATCAAAAAAATAAAGAAACAGCTATTCGTAGATTTGGTAAAAATAAAGAAATGATAAAATTTCGAAATTAGTTATTATGTGAGCATACACCAAGAAAAAATGCACACTTGACTTGAGAGAGAAATATTTGTTTCAAATTGTTACATAATTACTAAAAAATGATAGTATTAATTGTTAATTAGTATGGAAGTGGCAACTTTGAGAATACAATTGAACATATGCATCAATCAAATTTAAAATCTAAAAATACTTTTAATCTGCTCTACCTCTAAGCTACGATAAAAAATAAATTAACCCAGAAAAGAAGTTCAGTCATATTTATAACTTTTGCTAGTGGGCATTTCCATTAAAATTCCATCTATATTCCTCAACTCTCTTACATTAATAAACAAAATACTCTAAATAGCAGTACCAAATGAAAATTTAGCAAAGCATGATTGAATGGTTTTGTGAAATATTTAAAAAATGAGTAAAATTATTAAAATAATATTTAAATGAGTAATTTAAAAAATATAATTTAAAATGAACTTGCCAATTGATTTTTAAATCATTGCCAATTGATTTAGGCCATATCACTAAGATGATGTCTTATCAATAAATTAATTTATTAGATCTTTCTGGTTGATATTAAACAATCAATACAATTCACACTTCAATTTCAGATCTATCAGCCAATTCATGAAATTTTATATTTATATTTTTACAGATAAATCATTTTTTGGCCTCTTATTCGGGAGGAAACTCTTTTTCGGCTTGCCTTCTCTCTGTAGCCGTCACTTTTTGAAAATCTAAGATTCGAAGGGAAGGAATCTTTGATATCACATATAATCTATAGTTCGGAAGTTCAGTAATCATGTTATTTGTCAAGACTAACCTTTGAAGCTTCTTGCACTTACTGAGCTTTGCAATTTCGGATAGTTATGATATTTTATTGTTCATCATAAAGATATTTTATACGTTCGGGAGTGACTCTGAAAGATCTGTGATAGTTTTTATTCGATTGTTGGTCAAAATAATAGTGGCAAGACGCTCAAGAAGAGAGAAATTTCCCAGTTTACGGATTTAATTATCACTCATATCGATGCACTCAAAAAAATTCTGAATAGGGAAAGGAGTACTAGAGTGGCACCCATATTTTCGATGGCAGTAATTTTATAACCGCGTAGATCTAATTGCCTTTAGTTGAGAGGGTTGGTGAATTGAGGGGACTGTTGGATGAGTTCAGCTGTTATCTTCATCTCTTATAATATTATTTGATCAATTTAATTTATTTAAAAGTGAACCTAATAATAATTAAAGCTTTCTAACTCAAGTCAGATTGATAAAGTAAGTAAAATAATCTCATAAAGTAATTCTAATATATAAGTTAACCTTGAGAGTAGCATTATTATTATCTTCCTTTGGAGAAAGTTCTTTAAGGCTAAAATGATTTTTAACTTATGATTATCATCTACTTTTTATGAGATGTAATTATTAGATTATTTCGTATTTTAAATATTTATTTTTACTCTTGATTGGGATATACTCCTCAAATTGTTTATTAAGTATTTGAAGAATATAATAAATATTCAATGATTTTTCGAAGTATGCTTGGAAAGGTCCTCGGTGGACTGTCAAACCTGAGTCCGGTTAAAAACTTAATCAAGTTTGTGCTCGACCGCACTCTCAATGAACTTTTATCGGATCAAATATCCATCTAAGATTTTAAAAATGGAGAACTTTTCCTCACAAAAATAACTTTAAATGTAGACAAAATTAATAAGGAGTATCTGCTAAGTAGTCCCTACATCATGCATTCTGGAAAAGCTCAAAAATTGAAAATCATTATGCCCAAGTATTCCTAACTTTCTACTAAAAGCGTTGAAGTCATTTTGGACGGATTACAGCTAGACCTCAAACCAAACAAAAACTTTGCATAAAATTTCAAAGAAGCCATGAATGAAAAGCAAAATGATCTCATACTTTCACAACAAATTTAGTCTGAGTAAACCATTGAAAGCAACCCTTTAGACTTTTTTAGGCAATTAATAAAGCAGATTCTTTTAAACATGAAAGTTACGTTATAAAATTCAGTCATGAGGTTATTTATAAACTAGCCGTTTCAGTAAACAATCGTAAAGCCTCAATTTTATTTAATGTTTAGAGTGCCTAGACTATACATTGGAAAAAGTTAAGACATCATTCTAAAAAATTAAGGGGAAATAGAGTAAATTAAATTTGATATGCTTCTGCCACAGCTTTCAGCTCATCTACTCAAGGAAGGGACCTCATATCCTTAATTTTCTAATGAAATATGTGAATAATCAGGTTTTCCTTTTACTTATCCAACAGTAAACCATCCTGGCACCATTCTTCTTATTGGTAAATCAAATTCACTTGATGAAAAGGACTCAATTACAAAACTAACACTAGGCCTTACAACCAATTTCAAGGAACAGAAAAAATAAGTGAAAGTATCAGGTCGCATTGGTTTTCTTTAAACTACTATTGATCCAATACAGTTGAAGGTATTAAGCAGATTTATTGCTCAAATTAACTAATTCAAAAAAATTACAAAAACTGTCTTTACCCAATTTGGAGTAAATGGCCAAGAATCAATAAATTTATCTATGAGTAGAAAAAACGGCAAGTCAGGATCATTTGATCTCTTCTCGTCAGTCGCCTTATTAATATCGTAGCCAAAATTAATGCGAATTCCTTCTAAAAAGATTGAATAGAAAGTGTTTACTACCATGATGAGTAATGAATAAGCAGCGAAAATAGCCAAAGATTTTAATACTAGTATTATTGTACAATGTAAAGAGAGTGGGCAGGAGCTTCCTGACTAAGGATATAGAAATATCACTTTCAAACAGGCATTGAATATTAACTTCGAATTAGGAAGACTACAAATCAATCTTCTTAAATATGTGCCATCCACTTATTACCAGCGATCCTGGACTGCGGATGGCCAAAAAGGTAAGGTGAATAGTTCTCTAGGGTGTTCACACTACCGCTTTGTCTTTGCAAAATTTAACTATAGTTTTTCTTCGATAAATAATAGACATGATATTGGAATGAAATATGCAAAGATACATGATGTAAGACTTAGCAACGCTCAATCTTTTCATGCTTCTGTTAATGAGTAATTTTATGATTTGCCTTCAAATAGTTTTACCAGTTTTGATAGTACAAATATTTAGCAAAATTATTTCAACCAAAAGCCAGTTTTAAATGAATTTCAAATGAGAGCCGATCAGCATTATTGTATGTAAGAATTATTCCGAGTGAGTGAGGGACGATCTCCTCCCTGCATGACTGATTCAGTAAAAAGGTATGCTTTCATGCCATCAGTGGTTTAAAGTGAATAAGGTGATGGCTTAAAATTAAGTTTTAACAATGATGCAAAGGTAATGATGATTGAAATAAAAGAAGTAGTGGTCATTGGTAATTTTTAAATTTGGAAGGATGTTTTAAATATCATCTATCCAATTTTCTTGTATAAGCAATTAGCAGACAAGATAAATCTGCAAAGCTCACAATTAATCAATTTAAATCAAATGGAAAATTCAGAATAATATCTTAGAAGTTCTGAGATGTTTGAATCCACATACGTTTTTCAGGGAAGTTTGATTGAATCAGTCGAGAGCAAGTAAAAGAAATTAAGAATCAATTTAAAAGTAGATTTGATTTATTGCTTATATCGTTAAAATGAGGCCATCAAACCAGCATAAGACCTTATTGGGGAAGTGGAGAAGAAGATGCTCGATTCTGATAACTTTTCTAAAAGATGTTTTTGTCATATAAATGAAAGAGCCATTTATGCAGAAATAACTAAGTTATAATTTGATCATTCTCTAGGAGAATTTGCTCTCAGTCTGAGTGAAATAAAAGCTGGCCTTCTGAATATTTCTAATTCGTAAATGGCTTCGAATGATCGTCCTTAGGCTTTTCTAAATGGATAAAGGATGAGAATCTAATAATACCAAGACGAAGCTTCCAAAATAAAAACGAGAGTATTTGTTCCAAAAGTTAAATTTAGTGTATAGTTACCATAACTGATTACTTTCATTGATATGGTGAAGAAATCAATACTAATAATTGACTCTTTGCTTGGGTTTCAAAGAAGTCTGAATTCCAAAATAGTGTCTATTTAAAAGGAAATGTTAAAAATAACAAGAATTAGCAAATAGAAATTGAGAAAAACCAGAATACTCGAGGTATTCGTGGGCTAAATTGAGTTAAAAATGTTGCTCCTAAAAGTATATATTCGCTCTTTATATTTCAAGAAAGTTAATCGGGACCAAGAGTTAAAATTTGAAGCTTTGGCTCTCGGATTAGCTCAAGAATTGAATACTCGGCTCGGACAGTATAAAAATTAGATGCTGACCACTGTCTATCCTAAAAATGAAAAATATCCAAGAATTTATGATACTAACTTGATGCTGGAAATCGGAAGATAAACTGTAGCGATAATAAGAAAATAAAAATAGACCAAATCACAGATAAGATTAGATTTTTTCAACGAACTTTAAATACAGCAAATGAGTGCTGGCATTTTTTTAAAATAAAAGGTTTAGTAAACTAATTAATCTTCTAAGTCAAACAAAAGCTTTAAATTTAACAAAAACAATAATAAATTAAAAAATATCGAAGAGTAGAAGCGCTGTAGGACTGTAAATATACTTTTAACGAAACCTTTATATATCCATGTTGGCAACTTAACGTTTTTGCTGAGGCAAACCAAAGAACTAGAAGAAATGTTTTCGAAAGTAGCGAAGGTTTTAGAAGAGATACAAAGTTAATCCAAAGAGATCATGAGTTAAAGATAAAGAAAAAGCTCATTCGAAAGTGAAGGAGATAGCATTGAACTCAAAATCAGTATCAAAGGCGGACAAATTTTTATTGACATAAGGCCAGATTTTTCATACAATGCAGTTACTCATGTTAGAATTTTGAGCAACTTAAGAATGGTTAGCATAATATAAATCCACGAATGCATATTGACCCTGAATGCCGACACCGAACAATATTCCCTCAACCTAAACATTAACATAAAAGGATATTTTCTCCACCATGTCGATAGGGATATATAACTAAATCCAGTCTTTTTGAACTTGTCTCAACTCTAACTTTTTGGCTTCAGGAATATTATCAATATCGATTCTATTGCAGTTCATGGGTAGAATTGCTCGAGAAGGAATAGTGGTTTTGTTTAATGTGGGATCGATAAAATTAACATCAGCATTTGTTTATCGTCCTTACCATTACTCAATCTATTTATTTAACATTTTTTAAACCATAACTTGGCAGGTGATTATGGAAAATGTGACTTCTAGTCCTTTTAACTTTTTGAAGATATCTAGCCGGAAGATATAAATAACTAAATTTATGATGTGGTGGAAGACCTCACATAAAAATTGTAAAATTATGAACAAATTGTCAAAGAAAAAACCAAGAATATCTAAGAATTTAAACTGAAATAATTTAAAATCAAACCAATAAACTAAACCAAAAATTTTCATTTTTAACTAAAGAAATTTTCAGTAAATCACCTAAAATTCGATTTCTTAGGGGGTGAATAGTTTAAATTTATTCAATGCGACTCTCTCTACGAATCAAAAGCAACTAATAGAAGTCGAAGCTAACTCCCAGATCTCATCAATTATATTGAACTTACTATTAGCAAAATTGAAGCTCAATTAGTGATTTAATTATAAACCCAAATCTCTTGCTCATTGGAACAGCTCGATGTCATGTATTGTTTTAGACGAAAAGAAGGGATTTTAATGTGGTAAACATAAAAATTGAATGAGTTTTCATTACTTAAAATTGGGGTGCCTCTTAAAGTGTTAATAGGTCTTCGAGATGATTATATAAAAGTGAAATTAAATAAGCTTGAGTTATAAGCTGGAGGTACTGACCATATTCTAGCTTTTCTCGATCAGTATCAAATAGCTGCTGTTAAGAGTTAAAAAAGTGGATGGAAACGAATCTATAATGAAAGCACTTTAGATAACAAACAAAGAATGATACTTTTAATGATACCAGAAGGGAGGATCACGACCAGTATTGAATATAAAAGAACCATGCCAATCAAAGATAGAGTGCTCTAACTTCCAAATTTGATTTTGCATGAACAAGAATCCAACTCAGAACGGATAAATTAACTAATCAATTAATGGCTTCGCAATTTCCTCAATAAAAATACGGGAACTTTGATCAGTGGAGTTCTGTTTGAAGCATTAAATAGTTGCATTGGTCTTATTATCAGAGCAATTCGAGCTATTTTAGGATTATTCTTTCCTTTTTTCCGAAACTGATTTGAGCAACGGAAAAACAATTAGAAAGCAATCTAAACCAATTGATTTGGATTAATCACTTTAAATTAAATTAAATTGAGTATTCTCTAAACACTCTTAAATATTTTTTAAAGCATCAAATAGTTATTTATATAGTCCTTACAATAATTCAGAAATTATATAATATCCAAATAAATCAAATTTGTAGATAACGAGGATGTATTCGACAATTTAGGAATAACAGGCTTAGGATAATTCTATGATCAATCGACTACTTTAAAATGCTAATGGAAAATTTTAGTTTCAATAGCCAGAAATAAAAGAACTCATTACTAAGTGCAGGCATATTTTTGTTGACCAACCCATGCTTCTTCGTCTGGAGGCTCCCATTAAAATAGTAGGTACATTCTCATCAACGTAGGTAATATTCACGGGCAGTTCAACGACTTAATCAACATATTCAAAATGTCAGGATACCCATGCGATACTAACTACTTATTTTTAGGAGACTATGTCGATCGAGGACATATGTCCTTAGAATGTAT
>Ga0302186_10000261_pt1 | contig 48161 bp, 41 predicted proteins | sample II_Bog_E1_2_FD_198782 | JGI IMG/M metagenome (GOLD analysis project Ga0302186, IMG submission 198782) | Peat permafrost microbial communities from Stordalen Mire near Abisko, Sweden - II_Bog_E1_1 | ecosystem: Environmental > Terrestrial > Soil > Wetlands > Peat | place: Sweden: Abisko...
CGTTTTAGTGAATCGAACAGGAATCCATTAAAAGTTACTGTAAAATAAATCTTTCAGTATATTCTTCTCTATAATTTCTGATTATTTACATTTAATGTGTATTAATTGTAAATGATTAAATTGTAAATAGAAATCCCCGTTTTCAACCGAAAGCGGGGATTTGTTATTTTCATTCGCCTAAAATGCTTAATTTTGTAACTTCAATTGTAAATTGTAATTGAATAAATTGTAAATTGAATGCGTGGATTTGATATTTTTCAATCACCTAAAATGCTTAATTTTGTATCTTCAATTGTAAATTGTAAATGAATAAATTGTAAATAGAAAGCGGGAATTTGTTTTTTTCATTCACGTAAAATGCTTAATTTTGTATCTTCAATTGTAAATTGTAAATGAATAAATTGTAAATTAAAATGCTCCTACTCCATATTGAGACCTCCACCAATGTTTGTTCTGTTGCACTAAGTGAAGATTCTGTCTGCCTGTTTTCCAAATCCAATGATGAAGGAATGAATCATGCCGCCTTACTCTCCGTTTTTATTGCCGAAGCCCTGGAAGTGTTGAAACCTACTGGCAAAAAACCTGATGCAATAGCTGTAAGCAGCGGACCGGGTTCGTATACAGGTCTACGAATCGGCGTTTCTACAGCTAAAGGACTTTGTTACGGGTACGGAATACCTTTAATTTCAGTCAGTACACTTGAAGTGCTGACAGTACAGGCAATCAATTTAGTACATGAAAAAGAAAACGCATTGTTTTGTCCCATGATTGATGCAAGGCGCATGGAAGTGTATGACGCTTTTTATAACGGGAAAGGCATAATCCAACGTAAGATTGCAGCTGATATCATTACTTCAGATTCATATGCTGAAATACTTGTCAATCAGCCTGTTTATTTCTTTGGAAACGGGGCTGACAAGTGCAGGTCCACTCTCACACATCCAAATGCCCGGTTTATTGATCATTTGTTTCCTCTCGCTGTAAACATGATCCCTTTTGCTGAACGTGCATTTATTGAAAAACAATTTGTGGATACAGCTTATTTTGAACCTTTTTATCTAAAGGAATTCCATACCACTGCATCAAAAAAATAGAAAGTCACATTGTAAGTAATTATATAGAACGCAAGAACCAAGAACCAAGACAGAATGTACAGTATATGAATGTTTTACAAATTATTATGTCAGATTAATTTACTCGTTGTATATACTAATTAATAATTGTCAGAATGCTGAAATTTAAGTTTTTTGTAGATTAACAAATAGATCATTAAATATTTATGATTACTTATGTATCTTTTCTATAAACTAGGAACTATAAACCAGGAACTATAAACTAATTACAAAACGAACTCCTGTCCCGCTACCGGTATTTCAATATCATGATACCCATCTTTTTTTAAACTTTCTGCGTAAATCTTTTGTACTTCGTATTCTCCATGTACTAAAAAGGTTTTCTTTATTTCTGCTTTATTCTGGCAACTCAGAAAAGCTTTCATTTCATTATAATCGCCATGACCGGAAAAGGCTTCAATCTTGGCAATACTGGCATTTATTTCGTGCATCTCTCCAAAGATCGAAATATAACGCAATCCCGGTTCCTGAATTCGTGCTCCAAGTGAGCTTGGTGTGCAATACCCTACAATCAGAATGGTGTTTCGCCAGTTTGATACATTATTGGCAACATGATGTTTCACCCTGCCGGCTTCCAACATGCCCGAGGAAGAAATGATAATGCAGGGTTTATGATAATCGTTCAGGGCTTTCGATTCGTCTACATTTTTGATATAATGCAATGAATTGAAACCAAAAGGATCAGGATCCGTTTTTAATACCTGTTTTACGTCTTCATTCATACATTCGGGATGTAATCTGAAAATATCAGTCGCATTTACCGACAGCGGACTATCAACAAACACTTCAATTTTTGGTAATAAACCTTTATTATACAAACTGTTCAATACAAATACTATTTCCTGTGTCCGGCCGATGGAAAAAGAAGGGATAATCAACTTACCCGCTTTTGTGACGCAGGTATCCAATACAATCTTCAATAAATCGTCTTCCGTATCTTTATCTGCAGGGTGTAACCTGTCACCATAGGTTGACTCTGTGATCAGGTAATCGCATTGAGGAAATGCTGTAGGTGCATGAATAATGCGGTTATGCGGACGACCAATATCTCCGGTGTAAGCCAGATGTACTTTTTCCCCGTTTTCAAGCAGTTCAAGGTTGACAACAGCACCTCCAAGCATATGACCTGTATTGGTAAACTTTACATTTATTTTGTCATTGATGTAGAAACGGCGGTTGAATGCTACGCCAATAAAAAGTTCCATACATTTCTCAGTATCAATCTCATCGTAAATAGGTTGTACCGGATGAAGACCTTGTTTTTCACGCTTTTTATTGAACCATTTATTATCCAGTTCCTGAATATGTCCGCTATCTGCCAGCATAATGGCACAAAGGTCACGGGTGGCATTGGTACAAACCACCGAACCACGAAAACCAAGTTTATAAATATACGGAATCAATCCCGAATGGTCGATATGAGCATGCGAAAGAATCAGGTAATCAATGGTAGCCGGATCGAACATCAGGTTACGGTTCATACTGTCGGTCTCAAGTCCTTTTCCCTGAAACATTCCGCAATCAAGCAAAATACGTTTCCCCTCATTTGTGGTAATAAGATGTTTGCTGCCGGTTACTTCCCGTGCTGCACCAATAAATTTGATTTTCATGATTTTACAATTTTAAAGTTGAAGATTAACGACAATTTCACTCTCCAAAACTACGCATTCCTTTTTATATTTCCAATTATTTCGTTAATTATTTATTCCCTGTTCTGTTAGGAAATTGATATTGCATAAATTCTATTTTTTTTGGTATTTAAATACATCCCAAAAGCTTACTATAAGCCATTTTCAATAAATATGAATGTAATTATTCCTAATTTTGCCATCTCTGCATTGCAAAATGGAAATAATGTACTAATTTTGCAGCCTAATAAATGCATAATGGAATGTTTTACCGAAACACATACCTATTTAGTTGAACACGTGCACTCCCCTGTAAGGAGATTGTTGATGGACGAAATAGACTGGACACGCCGGTTGATAGGGATCAAAGGTAGTCGCGGTGTAGGTAAAACCACTTTTTTACTTCAGTATGCAAAGGAGCATTTTGGAACCGACCGGAGTTGTTTGTATATAAACTTCAATAACTTATACTTTACCGAACATACCCTTGTCGAATTTGCGGCTGAGTTTTGCGCTCAGGGTGGCAAAACGTTGCTCCTTGATCAAACTTTTAAATACGAAAACTGGTCGAAAGAATTGCGGGAATGTTATGATCGTTTTCCAACTTTGCAAATCATTTTTTCCGGTTCGTCAGTGATGCGGTTGATAGAAGATAATACCGATCTGCAGGGTATTGTAGCTTCTTATAATTTAAGGGGCTTTTCATTCCGTGAGTTTTTGAATTTAAAAGCCGGTACAGGTTTTAGATCGTATACCTTGAATGAAATATTAACACATCATGAGGTGATAGCAAAGGAAATTTGCTCCCTTGTTCATCCTCTCGATTATTTTCAGGACTATTTGCATCACGGTTATTATCCTTTCTTTCTGGAGGACCGCAATTTCTCGGAGAATCTGATTAAGACCATGAACATGATGCTGGAAGTGGATATTTTACTTATTAAACAAATTGAACTAAAATATCTTTCTAAAATACGCAGGTTGCTTTTTTTAATTATGAATACAGCTCCTGCAGCTCCAAACATCAGCCAGTTAAGTAATGAAATCGGAGTTTCAAGGGCTACCATCATGAACTACATTAAATACCTGAAAGATGCACGCCTGTTGAACATGTTGTATTCGGATGGAGATGAATATCCTAAGAAACCAACTCTGGTGTATGTACATAATACAAATTTAATGTATACAATCAATTCAGGTCATGTAGACAAACCGGCAGAACAAAAAACTTTCTTTTACAATGCTTTGCATGCCTGTCACAAAGTAAATGTATGTAAATATCATTTGGATTTTTGTATCGATCATCAATTTCATTTTAAATGTGAAAATAAACCTGAGACAGGAAAGCATTATTCAAAAGTGATCTATGCTGCCGATAACATCGAAACAGGAAATAAAAACGTTATACCGTTATGGTTGTTTGGATTCCTCTATTAGCCCCTAAATCCTCTAAAAAGGGACTTTAAGAAGCTTTAAAACAGATTCAAACTATAAATAAATTTCAAACTATAATTCTTAAAACCCCCTTTGGGGGCTTGGGGGCTAACAAATAAAACAATTATTAATAAATTATTAACAAAATGGCTAAATCAAAAAAATTTTTGACCTGTGATGGGAATCAGGCTGCTGCGCATATAGCATATATGTTCACTGAAGTAGCTGCGATTTACCCTATTACACCATCTTCTACCATGGCAGAATATGTTGACGAATGGGCTGCCGTTGGTCGTAAGAACATTTTCGGCGAAAAGGTACAAGTACAGGAAATGCAGTCGGAAGGCGGTGCTGCAGCAGCAATGCACGGATCACTTCAGGCAGGTGCATTGACTACCACTTTTACAGCCTCTCAGGGTTTGCTCCTTATGGTTCCGAATATGTATAAAGTTGCCGGGGAATTGCTTCCCGGAGTTTATCATGTTTCGGCCCGTGCATTGGCTTCGCATGCTCTTTCCATTTTTGGTGACCATCAGGATGTCATGGCTGTGCGTCAGACAGGATGTGCTATGTTTGCCACCGGGTCTGTTCAGGAAGTAATGGATATGGCTGCTATCGCCCACCTTGCTGCCATCAAAACACGTGTACCTTTCGTACATTTCTTCGATGGTTTCCGTACTTCTCATGAAATTCAGAAAATAGAACAAATTGATCAGGAAGATTTAATCCCATTGATCGATCAGGAAGCATTAAAAGGGTTCCGTGACCGCGCATTGAATCCTGAACATCCAGTTGCACGCGGTACTGCTCAAAACGGTGACATCTATTTCCAGGCACGTGAAGCCTGTAATCCATTCTATGATGCCATTCCTGAAGTGGTTGAAGATTATTTAAATCAACTTGCTACCATTACAGGTCGTAAATATGGTTTATTTGACTACTACGGAGCGAAAGATGCCGACCGTGTAGTGATTGCCATGGGATCGTCAACCGAAGCTATCCGCGAAGGAATCGATTACCTGACTGCCAAAGGCGAAAAAGTTGGATTGGTTTCAGTTCACCTTTACCGTCCATTCTCAGCTAAACATTTCTTATCAATATTGCCTAAATCAGCAAAACGTGTTTGTGTGTTGGACCGCACAAAAGAACCGGGTGCTACAGGCGAACCATTGTATCTTGATGTAAAAGATGTTTTATACGGTTCTGCCAGTCAACCTTTGGTCGTTGGTGGACGTTACGGATTGTCATCAAAAGACTTTACTCCTGCACAGGTACTTGCTGTTTACGAAAATCTTTCGTTACCTGAACCAAAAAATCACTTTACTGTTGGTATTGTAGACGATGTTACTTTTACTTCACTCCCTATGAAAGAGGAAATTCCAATGGGCGGAGCCGGTACATTTGAAGCAAAATTCTATGGTCTGGGTGCTGACGGTACAGTAGGTGCCAACAAAAATTCAATAAAAATCATTGGTGATAATACCGATAAATACTGTCAGGCATATTTTGCATATGACTCTAAAAAATCGGGTGGATTTACCTGTTCTCACCTGCGTTTCGGTGAAACACCAATCCGTTCTACCTATCTGGTAACTACTCCCGACTTTGTAGCTTGTCACGTACAGGCCTATCTGAAGTTATACGATGTAACCAAAGGATTGAAGAAAAACGGGACATTCCTGTTGAATACCATTTGGAATGAAGAAGATGTAAAACGGAATCTGCCTGTAAGGGTAAAAAAATACCTGGCGGTTAACAACATCAGCCTTTATATTATAAATGCCACCAACATTGCCGAAGAAATCGGATTGGGTAATCGTACCAATACCATACTTCAATCGGCATTCTTCAAAATTGCCAATGTAGTTCCTTACACACTGGCAGTTGAAAAATTGAAATACGCTATCAACAAATCGTATGGTAAAAAAGGAGAAGATGTAGTGAACAAAAACTATGCAGCTGTCGATCGTGGTGGTGAATATACAAAAGTGGAGATTCCTGTTGAATGGTCTCTTTTGTTGGACGAAGATCTTACAACACATGATATAGTACCTGCATTTATTACAAACATTGTTCGTCCGATCAATGCCCAGGCTGGTGATGATCTACCTGTTTCGGTTTTCAAAGGTCGTGAAGATGGAACGTGGGAACAAGGTACTTCAAAATATGAAAAACGTGGTGTAGCTTCATTTGTTCCTGTCTGGGATTCTGCTAACTGTATCCAGTGTAATCAATGTGCATTTGTTTGCCCTCACGCTGTGATCCGTCCGTTTATTCTGGATGAAGCCGAACAGTCAAAAGCACCGTTCACTGAAATGTTGAAAACCAACGGCAAGCAATTTGGCGGTACTACTTTCCGTATTCAGGTGGATGTGCTCGATTGTACCGGTTGTGGCAATTGTGCCGAAGTTTGTCCTGGTAACAAAGGAAACAAGGCATTGAAAATGGCTCACATCGATTCTCAATATGACAATCAGGACAACTGGGATTACTGTATTGATCATGTAACATCAAAACAACATCTGGTGGATGTAAAAGCAAACGTGAAAAACTCACAGTTGGCTACTCCATTGTTCGAATTCTCTGGTGCTTGTGCAGGTTGTGGTGAGACTCCATATGTAAAATTACTTACCCAACTGTTTGGTGATCGTCAGATGATAGCCAATGCAACAGGATGTAGTTCAATTTATTCGAACTCCGCTCCTTCTACTCCATATACAACAAATGCTGAAGGTCACGGACCGGCATGGGCTAACTCATTATTCGAAGATAATGCTGAATATGGATTGGGAATGTTATTTGCTACTGATAATATGCGCGACAGGTTGGTTCGTTTGTTTACCGAAGCACAATCGGATGATTCTATTTCAGACGAATTGAAAGGCTTATTTACAGAGTGGATCGAAAACCGTGAGGTTGTTGTTAAAACAGTTGAACTGGAAGCTAAAATCACTCCATTGGTAAAAGCAATCAACAGCACTTTAGCAAATCGAATTGCCGAATTAACTCACTATATTATCAAAAAATCACAATGGATTATCGGTGGTGATGGTTGGGCTTATGATATCGGTTTCGGTGGTTTGGATCATGTTATTGCATCCGGTAGAAACGTTAATATCCTTGTTGTGGATACCGAAATTTATTCGAATACCGGTGGTCAGGCTTCCAAAGCTACACCTATGGGTGCGGTTGCAAAATTTGCAGCAGCAGGTAAACGTGTTCGCAAAAAAGATTTAGGTATGATAGCTGCCACCTACGGATATGTATACGTAGCACAGATTGCCATGGGTGCCAATCAGTCACAGACACTGAAAGCACTTCGTGAAGCGGAAGCTTATGATGGTCCATCGGTTGTCATAGCTTATTCACCATGTATCTCTCACGGACTTCGTGCCGGTATGGGCAAGGCTCAGGATGAACAGGATCGTGCAGTTGAATGTGGTTACTGGCACCTGTATCGTTTCAACCCGGCCTTGGAAGCAGAAGGAAAGAACCCAATGATCCTTGATTCGAAAGAACCACAGTGGGATAAATTCCAGGAATTCCTGAATGGTGAAGTGCGTTACACATCCCTAACCAAACAATTCCCTGCAGAAGCTAAGGAATTATTCGTAGCTGCACAGGCTAATGCAAAATGGCGTTATGATGGGTATAAGAGAATGGCCGAACGCGTATTCTAATTGAATATAACTTTTCCAAAGTTCCAAACTTTGGAAAAGTTGAATAATATTAAAAACTGTTCAGAAATGGACAGTTTTTTTTTACCCTCTCTCTCTGTAAAAACCTTTTGGCATATGAAGTACCTAAAAGCGTTTTTGTTGATTTTTAAAATAAAATTTTCATTGACAGGTTTTAAATGAACTACCCAAAAGTATTTTTGAATCTGTTAATGTAATGCTTAAACAGTTAACCATTTCAAAACACATCATATCATTAAAAGTCTTAGTTGAATTTTTTATACGAGTTTTGTTGAATTAGTGTAAAAGTTTTATCTTTGCAATCAATTCCTGAAAGACTTTTTACTCAATAAAGTTCAAAGAGTCAGAAACGGTTTCAAACCTTTCAAATGGAATTTGCAACACTCCTGTTTTTCGGAACTCTTTAAACGCAGAACGCGGAACGCGGAACGTGGAATTTATATTCTGACTCAACATTTCTTCACCCATTTTCCCCTTTTATTTCTACAAATTTGTCTCAACCCTCTTCTCAATCTTGCTTCATCCTCCGGGGACGTAATAAGTCTCTATCATAGATGTTTCAACTCTCTATCATAGATGTATCATATTAATAAATGATATGATACATCCCTGGTAGGGAGTACATATACCTATAGTAAGAACTTAAAGCGTTCCCGGATGATGAAGCAAGGCTCAAATAAGGTAGAGCATACCTTGAAAGGATAAATATAAAATCATTGAGGTTTTAGTGAAATTGTAAATCAGAGGAAGTGAACTTTGACGGGGTTTTCTGAAACTTAAAGTATGATTACTTTTTAAAAAACAGACTTTGTCGGTGAATTGGACTGACAAATATAGAAAAAAAGCGTGAGAAATATAAAATTAATTGTATTAAATAAATTAGAAATAAGATGTTAAAAACATGTCTTTAATCAGGATTGTACAAAGCATTTTTCACAATTGGTAATATTGAATTATTATTAAATATATTCTATTGAATAAGAGAATATTAAAATTTAATGTAACCTTTTCTGTTTCGTTTGAAAATCTATAGATATAGAATTATTTGTGAAAATCAACTATATTTGCAGTGACTAAAAATAAAATAATTTTTCTTTTTAGTGCCAAATAGATTCAGAATTCCTTCAAATCCACTTGAAAAATAATTTTAATAATAACAACTATGGACTTAAAAGTGATCATCATCATAGCTTTTACTTATCTGTATGGATTTTTTGAGATGTTAATGTGGATCATCCTACGAAAAAGAAGGAATAAGATTATTGAGAAAAAAGGAGACAAGGGCAGTTTCTGGATCATGTTTATTTTTATAGCGATAGGCTATTCGCTTTCTTTTGCTGTCGGCTCTACAAAAACCGGCAGGATGGTTCATTGGGATACTTTTTTTATAATAGGTGTACTGCTGGCAATTATCGGATTATTCATCAGAATATACTCGATATTGACTCTTAAACAACATTTCACGTATACTGTCACAAAAATTGAGGGTCATGAATTAATTGAAACCGGTATGTACAAATGGATAAGACATCCCGGATATTTAGGTCAACTGATAATTTTTGAGGCTACTGCAATAGCTCTTGCTAACTGGTTATCAGTCATATTGATGTTTATTCCCGTATTTATCGGATATTATTACCGGATAAGAACAGAAGAAAAATTTATGATGGATCAATGGGGAATGAAATATACAGAGTATCAAAAAAGAACGAATAGATTAATTCCGGGGATATTTTAAAACAAAAGAATCATTATACTGACTCTACCTTACTATCTTAAACCAAAGATAGATTCCTATACAATAATTTGAACAGAAATTATTTTCTGAGTATGCAACGAATGCAGGATTTATTTCATTTTAAGATTTAAACTGATACTATGAAACGTTTTTTTCTTACTCTGATAATTCTAATAGCCTTGCTCACTTTTAGTCAGGGATGTAGTAAAGAGGATATAGTCATACATTCACCGGATACAAATACTGTAACACTTAGCAGGAACAAAACCTATCATTTTGACCTTGGATACTTTGGGGATGAAGAAGGTGCAAGCATAAGCAGGCAAGCAAACCATTTCATTGTAAGCAAAACGGACCGTGATATTACTACCGGAAAAATCGGTTACACCTATACACCTGCCCTAAACTTTTCAGGGACAGATGAAGTTGAATTGAAATCGATGCGGGGTTCGGAAGGTGCAAGTGCAAACAACAATATCATCATTACAACCATCAAATTCAATATTTCAAACTGAAAATCTATTTAAAGAATCCATATTCTACAATAAAGTATAAATACTATGAGATTTGAAATTTTATTTATTTGTTTCATGCTTGCATTTGTATCCTGTTCAACGAAAGATGCCACTGATTTATCAACTGATTTTACACGGAATGCGAATGATTCAACCCGGGTATATACTGATGCCAAAGGGACTTCGCTGAGTATTACAAATTCTGTTTGGTTCACTACAACCTCGAAAACAAACAGTTTTGGACAAGTAAACCTGGCTGTTACCGGTTCGACGAATGCTGATAAGGTTACAGTAATGACTTATGGGGATGGAGTTCCCGGTGAAAAGAACATTCAGCTGGATACATCGAAGGGTTTTAAGAATGATTCAACCGTAATTTCATTTACACACTTTTCAGGTATACCTCCAGCCACTGAGTTTGAAAGTAGCACGATCATTAAGGCCTATAAGGGATCGGATACTATATCTGTCATTCTTAATAGCTTTAAATTGAGATATTGAAACTTTAAGGAAACAAGTATATTCATTCAAGTTGTTATAAATGAGACATTAAAATCAGCATTCAACTCAATTATGAATATTGATTTTTTTTAGTTCTTTAGTTTTCTATAAGCGATACCTGACCCCGACACAGGGTGCATTCCATGAGTAACGGTATATATTTCCTGCACCGGGAAGCCTGTACCAACCGGGACGATAGTCCAATGAAAGCTGCCTTAGGGGATTAAAATTATACTCCACTCCTATTTGTACCAATGCACTGTCACCATATAAGCCACGTGACAAGCTACTATGATCGAGCACAGCTGCCCCCAATTCTAAATACCAGTTAAGGCCTGTCGACAGGGATGACAGGTCATTCACCCATTGAAAAAGTCCGTTTATCCCGATACCCATGCATAATTTACCCATCTGGTTACGGCCAAACGTATTCGCTCAAAATGTCAATTCAAACCTGGTAACATGACCGAGTGGCAATTGATATGAAATCTCCTGGGCATCATATCCTGCACGCAGGCCGATTGCGCTTCCATTGACCTGAGGATTGATTGTACCTGACATAAATGTTGTAAACGCGATTATAAGAATTATCCTTTTCATTTTGAACTAAAAGTACAAAAATTAGTTTTAATAAATTATGATACATTCTCAACAAGATTAAACAAAATATACATTTCAAAGTTCGCAATTTATGTCTGTTTAAGATAAAATTGAGTTGTTATAATCATTTACCATTTATTCATTTACCATTTACTATTTAAAACATGTTGATGATTGCTTTATAACCAATCAACCAACGGAACGAAATGACGTCCCGTTTACGGGATTAACTATTTAACTAACGGAACGAAGAGACTTCCCGTATACGGTATCAACCAGATCATCAACCCGGAACGCGGAACGTGGAACACGGAACACGGAACACGGAACTTTTCAAACTTCAAACAACAAATTAACCGATCATGGATCAGGAAATTATAGAAAGGCTCTCAAAAACAGAGCATGGGTTCAAACCGATGGAAATTGAAGCTAAAAAACTGTTTGACTCAAACCCGATAGAAGATAACATGAAAACTGCTATTGGTTTATTAGATGACGAACTTTATCAGATTCGGAGTGTCGGAGTCTTTTTATTGGGTTATATCTCATCAATTGACACTACTGCGCTTCAGATATTGAAAAGAAAAGTCAGCAATGATAAAAGCTGGCAGGTTCAGGAGATTTTGGCAAAAGCTTTTGACCAATACTGCAGGGACAACGGATATGAGAAATCAATCCCTGTGATCATCGATTGGCTGAGTGATCAGAATCCGAATGTATGCAGGGCTGTAACGGAAGGTTTGAGGATATGGACAGGCCGTCCTTATTTTAATACTAACCCGGAAGTGGCTATTCAACTGATAAGCCGGCATAAGGCACATGAAAGTGAGTATCTCAGAAAATCAGTCGGAAACTCACTCCGTGATATTTCGAAGAAGCACAATGATCTCATTAAAGACGAATTGTCGACATGGGATTTATCCAATAAACAGACTCTTTTCACCTATAAATTAGTAGTAAAAGCAAAATGAAAATATTTATCAACCTCTTACTTCATTCTTAAAGTGAAAAAATTTATTTGTTAAATTTAAAAGTACTGCAATCGTGGTGCTTTTTTAATTATCAAATAAAATGACTGTATTCTACTTGTATTTAACAATAAACAGGTATATTTGCAAAATAAATGTTATAATAAAACTTTTCATATGAATAAAGAACGTAGTTAATAAATTAGAGAATTGACATTTGAAAATAAAAATCTGCTTCAAAAGAATTTATTTAATACTTAACAATTTCAGCTAACTAGATTTAATCATATCATCAAACAATTACAATATGAAATTAAATTTTGTTATTCTCCTTTTTTGCTTTATTACTGTCCGGGCATTTGGACAAATCACATTTGAAAAAGGGTATATTATTGACAATAATAACCGGAAAGTGGAATGTCTTATTAAAAATTCCGATTGGAAAAATAATCCGAAAGAATTTGACTATAAGTTAAGTGATAATGACAGTCCTAAAAAAGGAAACTTATCTACCATAAAAGAATTTAGTGTTCCCGGTGTAATGAAATATATCAGTGTAGATACTAAAATTGACCGTTCCTCCATGGATCCTTCAGTTTTATCAGATTCAATAAATCCAAATTGGTCCAGCGAAAGGTTATTTTTGAAAGTACTTGTTGAAGGAAAAGCAACACTGTATATCTATCAGGAAAACTTATTCATGCGATTTTTTTATACTGTTGACAATTCTCCTATTCAACAGTTAATTTTTAAGGAGTATATGACGAATGATATTGACCATCACTATCAATCGAACTTAAAATTTCAACAGCAGCTTTGGAATGATGTAAAATGTACGAATACATCGATGCAAGTAGTTGAAAGGTTAAATTATGATCGGGTTGAACTTGAAAAATACTTCAAAAAATACAACGATTGTGTGGGTAATTCTTTTGTTGATTATGATAATAATAATGAGAAGCACAATTTTAATATAAGAATTACACCCGGAATAAATTATTCATCGTTATCTGTATCTAATAGTATAGAATCAAGAAAAGCTGAATTTAAAAGTCAATTACACTATCGTATCGGATTGGAAGCTGAATATATTTTACCTTTTAACAGGAATAGTTGGGGAATAACCATTGAACCGAACTTTCAAAATTTCGAACAACAATATACAAGCCCTGTTAATAACACCGTTGAAATGAATACACTGGAAATTCCGGTAGGTATCAGACGGTATTTTTTTATAAATGATAAATTTAAGTTGCTATTAGACGCACAATGTACAATTGTTGGACTGAATTTTAACTCGAATTTTAATATTGAAAGTTCTTATTACTATTTACCTGTTCAAATTGACAGGACGGCCTACAGTATTTCATTTGGAGGTGGATTTGAATATTCAGGAATAAGTACAGAAATAAGATATTATACCTCTACTTCTGTTACAAACGATTATCTTAACTGGGATTCAAATTATCGAAGAGTCGCTTTCATAGTCGGATATAATTTTTTGAATGAAGGAAAAAAGCACAAGTAATTAGTTTTCAATTATATTAGCTGAGTCATATCAGATTATAGTTAAAAAATACTCATTAAATAAATCAGAAAAAAAAACAATCTTTTATTTACCAGTAGAATTAATAAATAAACAATTTCAACTATGAAATTAAATTTTAGTATTATCCTTCTTTGCTTACTCACTTTCCAGGCTTTTGGACAAATCAAATTTGAAAAGGGGTATATTATTGACAATAATAACCGGAAAGTGGAATGTTATATTAAAAATTCAGATTGGAAAAATAATCCGAAAGAATTTGTCTATAAGTTAAGTGATAATGACAGTACTAAAAAAGGGAACTTATCTATCATAAAAGAATTTGGTGTTCCGGGTGTTATGAAATTTATCAGGGTAGATACAAAAATTGACCGTTCCCCAATGGATGCATCTGTTTTATCAGATTCAATAAATCCAAACTGGTCCGGCGAACGGTTGTTTTTAAAAGTACTTGTTGAAGGGAAAGCATCACTGTATTTCTATCAGGAAAACTTATTCTGGCGATTTTTTTATTCTGTTGATAATTCTCCCATTCAACAATTAATTTTCAAGGATTATTTTACGAATGATATTGACCATCACTATAAAACGAACTTAAAATTTCAACAACAGCTTTGGAATGATGTAAAATGTACTAATACAACGATGCAAACGGTTGAGAGGTTAAATTATGATCGTGTTGAACTTGAAAAATACTTCAAAAAATACAATGATTGTATAGGGATTACATTTGTTGATTATGATAATAACAAGGGGAAGCACAATTTTAATCTTAGAATTACACCAGGAATAAATTATTCATCATTGTCTGTATCGAATTTAGTTGATGTAAGACATGCTGAATTTAATAATCAATTGAGCTATCGGATTGGATTGGAAGCTGAATATATTCTGCCTTTTAACAGGAATAGCTGGGGAATAACCATTGAACCTAACTTTGAAAATTACAAGCAACAATATCAAAGTCCTGTTAATAACACAGTTCAACTATATTCCCTGGAAATTCCAGTAGGTATCAGACGATATTTTTTTATAAATGATAAATTCAAGTTGTTATTAGACGCACAAGGAACAATTGTTGGAAAGAATTTCAACTCGAATTTTAATATTCAAAGTTCCTATTTTTCAACAAACTATCAAATTGACAAGTTTGCCAGCAGTATATCTTTTGGTGGTGGATTGGAATTTGATGGATTCAGTGCAGAAATACGATATTATACTACCACATCTATTTTAAGTGATTATTTGAATTGGGACTCAGAGTATCGAAGAGTAGCTTTCATAATTGGATATAATTTATTTAATAAAGTAAAAACGAATCACAAGTAATTATTTATTAATGTATTAAATAAGTCTCATCAGACTAAGATTAAAAAAGATACTCGATAAATAAATCAGAATAAAATTATTTTTTTGAGGTATAATAATCAAACAATCTATATATGAAACCAAGACAATTATTTACAGGAATCCTATTGTGCTTAATATGTTTAGTATGTACGCTTAACTTACAGGCAAAGACAACAAAAATTGCCATTGTATCGGTTGCAGACACTACATTTATCCACAGACATATAGGATTCACGGCTTTTACGAATTATATCGATACCTTACCGATTAATTTTTCCATGATCAATTATGTGGAGAGTAAATTACAAAGCTATTTAAATCCGGGCTTTTCAGTGTCGGTAGTTCAATTACCCGATTCTGTATCAAAAGTAAAGAACAGATTCTTTATTTCTGCAAAAACTAAAAAAGTAAAAGAATGGATATATAACAATAAGGATCTTTATGACTTTGTTATCGTGATAGATAACGCGGATTTATCGGAAAACAACCAACTTATTCCTAAAAATACGAGTGGGATATTCAGTAACCATTCTTATGCTTCGTATTATTCAACCATAAGTTTTTTTGCTTACCAAACTTCCAATGTAAAACTTATAGAGTACTACAACCTGGGAGGAGTATTCATAATGCCTTTACGAAATTTCAAGCTACCTAAGGAAAGAAAAAACTTTACACCGGAAATGCTGAATTTTTTATATGACGGATTCAAAAATTATCTGGATAGCCGCGTTGTATATTTCCTGGTTAAAACCGATTTGCTAGCACAGGATAAAAAAGACATAATAAAATCAGAATCGGGAACAATAAAATAAAGAAAATAAACATCATGAAAAGACAAATCACTTTAGCCGTTCTTTTACTATTATGTATTAGTTCATTTTCCCAACAAGCACTTTGGGGTGGACAAAACATTATATCGCCGGAGATAAATTCAGATAACACCGTCACATTCAGTTTATACGCCCCGAATGCCGCGAAAGTACAGGTTACCGGTGATTTCTTACCTGCAAAAAAGACCGACACACCTTATGGTAAACAGGATATACCCGGTTTAATTGATTTGAAAGCAGGGAAAGACGGTTTATGGAAATATACAACCCCTGAGCCATTGAAACCTGAACTTTACAGTTATTCGTTCATTGTAGACGAATTTAAAACTACGGATCCAAATAATGTCTATTTGATTCGTGATGTGGCATCAGTAACAAATATATTCTTAGTGGGTGGGGGACATGCCGGTTTATACAGAGTAAATGAAGTACCCCACGGAACAGTATCCCGTCGTTGGTATTATAGCCCCGGTTTGAATATGACCCGTCGATTAACGATTTATACTCCTGCCGGTTACGAAACCAGCAAAAAGAACTATCCGGTTCTTTATCTGCTTCATGGAATGGGTGGTGACGAGGAAGCGTGGATTGCCCTTGGGCGTACGGCTCAGATTCTCGATAACCTGATAGCACAAGGCAAGGCAACACCGATGATTGTTGTTATGCCAAACGGGAATGTTTCCCAGGAAGCTGCTCCCGGTGAATCGGCTCAGGGATTATACAAACCCGGCATGCAACTTCCTAAAACGATGGAAGGCTCAATGGAAACAAGTTTTCCTGATGTTGTCAAATTTATAGATAGTGAGTATCGCACAGTGGCAAAAAAATCAGGTCGTGCTATTGCAGGCTTATCTATGGGTGGTTTTCATTCCCTGCATATATCTAAACAATATCCTGATATGTTTGATTATATCGGCTTATTTTCGGCAGCTATTATACAAAATAAAGATGCCAGATCACCAATTTACGCCAATTTTGAAGGAAAACTAAAAATTCAGTTCAGCAAAAGCCCAAAACTTTATTGGATTGGTATAGGGAAAGCCGATTTTTTGTATAAAGCCAACGAAGATTATCGTAAACTGTTGGACAAAAATGGTTATAAATATACTTATTATGAAAGTGAGGAAGGACATATCTGGAAAAACTGGCGTATTTATCTGTCAGAGTTTGTCCCGCTACTATTCAAATAATATCACAAACTAAAATTGTCCTTTATAAAACGTTTATTTGTCAGGGAGTTTTCGCTAAACCTGTTTTGTATTATAAATACGAACTGATAAATATTTTTCGTACTCAAACCTATTAAATCCGTAACTTAGAAGCAGGTATAGAAAAAAGTTACGCAATTAAAATTTAAAATATACAGAAAGAACAATTTATGAAGCGTATTAATGAATATAAGAAATAATTTAATGTTGAACCTGACGCAGATCTTTAGAAATAAAAAACAAACTATAAGATTTTGATAAAAGAATGGCTTCCCTATAAATTCACAAATGATGAAAAGCTGCATATGGAAGCCGAACTTATAAGCCAGTAAATAATTGATATTATTATTCCCCGGTAAGAATTGCACCTGAAACAATTTCTGCAAAAGGAGAAGAATTCAACATGATTACACCTGAAGCAGGCACTGCCCATTTCAAACTCAGAGGTCAAAAACTTGCGATCTCTTTTTTGGGTAGTGCAAAGTATGAAAATATCGGCGTATCAAAAAAAATCTAACCCCATTGATAAATACCGATAAATAACTATAATTGCGAAAAGAAATTTTACAATTCATTTCTGTATCAAAAAAAACACTTAATAGCTTAATCTGCCTATTCCTGTTTCCTACTTTTACCGGATTGTACCACCTTTTCCGAAAACAGCACTCACACTAAGGTCGAATTCAACTTACAAATACATGTCAAAATGAAGGTTTTAATTACCGAATTGAACTTTGTAAACCGGTACGGTTTAAATTTAAAAGAAAAAGGGTTCAAACTGCTTTCTTTTGGGGTGATTTTAGTGCCTTATTCCTATCTTTCTGATAATCAACAAAAAGAATAAATATGAAAAATTATTGTCTATTTGCTTGATAATGAAGAATAATTAATGTAATTTTGCATGAAATTAAAATACGGAAAAATTTCTGTATTTAGTTTTATTAAGAACTAAGAATATACCAAATCAGAATGAACTTATCTATTGAAAAGAATTTTCAAACTATTATATATATATTATTATGAAACCGACTCATATTGAGCATTTAGGCATTGCAGTAAAAAGTCTTGAAACGGCTATTCCTTATTACGAAAATGTATTAGGATTAAAATGTTATGCAATGGAAGAAATTCCGGAACAAAAAGTTAAAACAGCTTTTTTCAAAGTAGGGCAAACCAAAATTGAATTGCTGGAATCAACCGATCCTGAGGGTCCTGTTGGTAAGTTTATTGAAAACAAAGGCGAAGGTGTACACCATGTGGCTTTTGCTGTTGAAGGTTTGCAGGAAACACTTGATTTCGTTGCTGAAAAGGGAATCAGACTAATTGACAAACAACCACGTAAAGGTGCTGAAGGGTTGAATATAGCCTTTTTGCATCCAAAATCCACTTTTGGAGTGTTGACCGAACTTTGTGAAGATCCAAACAAATAATTAGTTAATAAGTTAACAGGTTGACTGGTACTTACATGTGATTTTGTATCAAAAACTTCATCCTTTAACTATAGACATAAATAATAATGGAAAATCAAGAAAAGGTAAAAAACCTCATCGATTTACGTGTACAAGCCAAACTTGGTGGCGGTGTAAAAAGAATTGCTTCACAACATGCCAAAGGAAAGTTTACTGCCCGTGAACGCCTGGAAATGTTATTGGATGAAGGAAGTTTTGAAGAACTTGACATGTTTGTAACCCACCGTTGTACTAACTTTGGGTTGGAAAATGAAAAGTATCTTGGAGACGGTGTACTAACAGGTCACGGCACTATTGATGGTCGTATTGTGTGTGTATTTGCACAGGATTTTACAGTTTTCGGTGGATCATTGTCGGAAACGATGGCTCTCAAAATTTGTAAAATAATGGATATGGCTATGAAATTGGGATGTCCTGTTATTGGCATTAACGATTCAGGTGGAGCCCGAATTCAGGAAGGCGTAACTTCACTGGCCGGTTATGCCGAAATATTTGAACGTAATATCCTGGCTTCAGGAGTTATTCCTCAGATTTCAGCTATTTTTGGCCCTTGTGCCGGAGGAGCCGTGTACTCCCCTGCCCTCACTGACTTCGTGGTAATGACCAAAGAAAACAGCTATATGTTTGTAACCGGACCAAAGGTTGTAAAATCTGTTACCGGAGAAGATATTTCAACAGAAGATCTGGGAGGTGCTGATGTTCATTCCCGAAAATCAGGTGTTTCGCATTTCAAAGCAGAAAATGAAGAAGAAGGGATGATGCTTATCCGCAAATTATTATCTTACTTACCTTCAAACAATCTGGAAGAAGCTCCATTGTTCGAAAATACAGATCCTATTGTTCGTTTGGATGATAAATTAAACTCTATTGTTCCTGATAATCCCAACATGCCTTACGACATGAAGGATATTATTCATGGTATTGTAGATAACGATGAATTTCTGGAAGTTCACCAACACTATGCACGTAACATCATTGTTGGTTTTGCCCGTTTCAACGGTGCTCCAACCGGAATAGTGGCCAATCAACCAAATTTTCTTGCAGGAGTACTCGACTGTGATGCTGCCCGTAAAGCTGCCCGTTTTGTTCGTTTCTGCGACGCGTTCAATATTCCAGTGTTGACGTTGGTTGATGTTCCTGGATTCTTGCCCGGTTCAGGTCAGGAATATGCCGGAATCATTACCCATGGTGCTAAACTAATGTTTGCTTATGGCGAAGCAACAGTTCCGAAAGTAACAGTAACCATTCGGAAGTCGTATGGTGGTGCACACGATGTAATGAGTTGTAAACAATTGCGTGGGGACTTCAATTATGCATGGCCTACTGCTGAAATTGCCGTTATGGGCGCTGCAGGAGCTATCGAAGTATTGGAAGGACGTGCTATTTCTGCAATAAAAGATCCTGAAGAAAAAGCTGTATTTATCAGCGAAAAGGTAAACGAATACAAAGAAAAATTTGCAAATCCGTATCAGGCTGCTGCTTTTGGTTTTATTGACGATATCATTGAACCGCGTAATACACGTTTTCGTATAATTCGTGCCTTCCAGGCATTGGAAACTAAGAAAGTCGTGAATCCACCAAAGAAACATAATAACATACCTTTATAATTAGTCCTATGATATTTGAAAAACTTTTTGGTAAAAAAACGAAGACAGCTTCAATTAGCAAGGATAAAGTAGAAATTCCAACCACTGATATTGTTGCAATAGCAATGGCTCTACATTTGTATTATGACGAGGTTCACGATGATGAAAGTAATGTTATTACTATTAAACGTATCGAAAGACGCTATTCGCCGTGGAGTTCAAAAATTTATGGTATAAACAATAATCTCAGATAACAGGATATGAAGAAATTCAAATTTAAAATCGATGGGGCTTCATATAGTGTGAATGTCAAATCAATAGTAGGCAATCAGGCCGATATAGAAGTGAATGGCAAATCGTATGCAGTTGGATTGGAACAAGAGGTGAATACCCTTAAAACTCCTATTCTGGTTCGTAAAGAAGTAACTACTAATCCGGGAGAAAATAAAATCACCGCAAAAGCAGCTCCTGCTCCTACCCACTCCAGGCCAAGTGCCAATAATATTAAATCACCACTACCTGGTAGTATAACCAGTATTGTAACAACCGTTGGAGCAACAATAAAAGAAGGTGATCTTTTATTGGTAATGGAATCTATGAAAATGGAAAACAATATTTTAGCTGAGAAAAATGGTGTTGTCAAAAGAATTGATGTTACTCAGGGACAAGCAGTAATGCAGGATGATGTTTTAATAGAATTGGAATAGTATAATTCGAATAAAATCTAATTAAATAAAAAGCCCGGCGAATAATCACCGGGCTTTTTATTTAAATCATCTGTAAAAAAGTGTTGCTACAACAATAAAATCAACAAAATAATTATAAGCAGACCACCACCCACTGATAAAAAGATTCCACGATGATGATGATGATAACCGTCACGATCACGGTCACGATACCTGTCATGATCTTCCTGATCATTTTGAATTGAACGGACTTCTTCTCGTAATTCCTTCTTTTCAGCAGGAGTTAAATTTGACAAATCCATTGCGTTAATTTCATCCAACCTTGCAAGTTCTTTTTCATACCTGGCTGCTTGTGCAACACTGGCTGTTGTAGATGCTGTTGCATCCATTGATTCAACTGTTTTAGTTGTTAAAGATGTTGCAGCACTCTTTTCTGTTACAGCTTTTAACTGAGTCGGAATAAATGTGAGCATTAAAAATGCTGACATTATACAGAAAGTTATTTTTTTCATTTTTCTAAGTTTTGTGGGTGAATTAATTTTCACGAAGCAAAGTTCGGTGGTTTTAAACATAAAACCGTTACATAATTCATGAAAAATGTTACATTATTCACACATAACCATTCCTTTTATAGTTTCAAGAATAAAAAAAAAGTGCAAATTATTCATTTACACCTAATTAAAATATATTTTGTAGAACGGAATACCTGGTTATTTATAAATCTGAAACAAGTTGCTTTAGTTTTGTTTCAGCTATTTTAAGATTATATCTGAAGTTTATCAGTCTTGTGCTCGACTGCACATAATCTTCCTGGGCCTGATGTACTTCCAGGGAAGTTGTCTGTCCTTGTTTCAGACGTTCAAGACTGATATTAATGTTTTCTTTTGCCAATACATTATTTTCACTTTCTATTTTCAATAACTTCTGCTGATTTTCAAATTCAGTAAATGTATTAATAAGTAATATTTTTATTTGCAGTTTAATATTTTGTAAATTATACATGGCCGATTCTGTTTGTATTTTGGCAGTCATTACTTTTCTTTTCGTTTCACCTGCACTGTAAATAGGAATAACCAGAGTACCTCCCACCTGTGGTCCAACAGAACTTGAAGTTAAGGTAGAACCTGCCGAATTTATTATTTGTGATGCATAATAACCGGCTTTTATATTGAAAGTTGGTAAATACAAACTTTTATTTTCTTTTAATGCTAATTGTGCAATCTCAATCTGTTTTTGGTAATTAAGAATACTTGTGTTTGACTGATCGATTTTTTTAAGTAAATCAGCTTTATCAGGTGAATAACCCAGCGGAATGGAATCGGATATTTCGAACGATTCATCCTCATTCTTACCTAGTAACTGATTCAATGTTTTCAATGCAACATCAATTGCTAATTGTTGAACAATGGCATTCTCCGTGTTGACATTTAAATCAATCTTTGACTGAAGTAAATCGGTTTTCACCAACGAACCGGCATTAAATCCGGCCTGGGAAATAGTAACACGGTCTTTATTATAATTCAACGCTTCGTTGATTGAAGTTAACTGCTGCTTTTGCCTTACCACATCATAATATGCTCCAATCACATTAAACAAGGTCTCCAACACTTTATCCTTAAACTGAATCTCACCAAGGGCTTGTATTTCATTTAGCTTGCTTTTGGTAACAAACATTTTACCGCCATCATACAAATTCCAGCTTAACTGGGCACCTGCACTCAGCATTGTACTTGATAACGAAGGATAATCATCAACTAAATTTGGATATGTTTTTAGATATGTATTACTTACTCCATAGTCACCGGAACCGGTAATGGCAACAGTGGGTAACATTCCGGCATTTCCGGGAGTGTTATTCACTTTGTCTATAGCCGCATCATTATGTGCCACCAATATATCGAAATTATTTTTCAGTGCTATTTTGACTGCATCGTCCAATGTCAGTTTATTTTGAGCATTAACACCTGCAAACAAGAAAATCAAACAAAATAACAAGCTTACTCTCAACGTATTTATTGTTTTCTGATAGTTCATTCTCCAATATTTTTTTTATTTTTACTTGACATAACGATATACATAATCGGAATAACAAATAAGGTTAGCACTAACGAGAATAGTAATCCGCCTACAACGACGATTCCCAACGAAACACGACTAGTTGCACCTGCTCCCATTGCCAATGCAATAGGGAAAGCTCCAAAGATGGTAGCCAGCGAAGTCATTAAAATAGGCCGGAAACGTGCCGAAGCCGATTCAAAGGCTGCCACCCGTCTGTTCATACCCAACCCACGTTTCTGATTGGCAAATTCCACAATAAGAATACCGTTTTTAGTTACAATACCAATTAATAGAATCATACCGATTTCGGAGAAGATATTCAATGTTTGCCCAAAGATCCAGAGCGAAAGCATGGCGCCGGCAATAGCCATTGGTACAGTAAGCATTATGATAAAAGGATCGCGGAAACTTTCGAATTGAGCTGCTAAGATTAAATAGATCAGTAACAATGCCAAAATCAAGGCAAATCCGATATTTGAATTACTTTCGGCAAAATCCCTGGAAGGACCTGATAAGGCTGTGGTGAAACTTGGATCCAACAATTTTTTACCAATGCGTTGCATTTCGGCAATTCCTTCCCCTAATGTTTTTCCTTCCGCTAAATTAGCAGAAATGGTAGCAGACTTATACCGGTTATAATGATATAATATAGGTGGATTACTGTTTTCCTTCATGGATACCAGGTTATCCAACTGGATCATGTTTCCGGCATTATTGCGGACATATAAAGCAGAAATATCGGATGCAGTTTTTCTGTTATTGAGACCCATTTCCCCGATTACATAATATTGTTTACTATTTTTTAAATAATAAGCATATCGACTTCCACTGTAGGCCAGATCCATTGCATCGGATATATCTTTTTCATTTACACCCAGACTGGTGGCTTTTAACCGGTCGACTACAATGTTTACTTCCGGCTTATTGAATTTTAGATCCACATCGATATTACTGAATACAGGACTGTTTTGCGCTTCATCCATGAATTTAGGAAGTACTTTCTGTATTTTATCAAAATCAAGATTTTGTATTACAAACTGGACCGGTAGCCCTTTTGAATTGGATGTTGTAATGGTGGGCTCCTGGCTGGCAATAACTCTTGCTTCAGGGATACTGTCATACATCTTCGATAATTTCTTATAGATGTCTTGCTGGGTCCGTTTCCTTTCTGAAGGATCGGTCAGGAAAGTAATAACAAATCCTGTATTTGCACTGGTTCCACCACCATACCGTGCCAAAGTATATTGAGCTTCAGGAAAGTTATCGGAACTAATGCTGGCAACCCGATCCAGTATTTTTTTTGTGGTGTTAAATTCAGTACCTTCCGGAGCTGTTATGCTTGTCCTTATATAACTATGGTCTTCCAAAGGTGCTAATTCCGATTTTAGTACTCTGGATATCGTAAAAATAAATACAATACATAAGCCCAATATCGAAAAAGCAACCCATTTATTCAGAATGAAAAATGAAAGAAACCGCCTGTATTTCTTTTCCATTCCGGTAAAGAACGGTTCGGTTGCCATATAGAATTTTGAATGATGCGAACCTGATCCACCCAGAAAGACATTTAATACAGGAGTAAGCGTCAGGGATACTAAAGCCGATATTAATACTGCGCTTGCCACCACGATTCCGAATTCGCGGAAAAGTCGTCCTGTAAATCCCTGTAAGAAGATGACCGGTATAAAAACAATGGCCAATGTAAGCGAAGTGGAAATGACAGCAAAGAATATCTCCCGGGTACCTTCTAAAGCTGCCTGGAACTTATTCATACCCAGCTCTATACGTTTGAATATATTTTCGGTTACTACAATTCCATCATCCACCACCAATCCTGTTGCAAGAACAATTCCAAGCAGCGTAAGCACATTGATGGAGAATCCAAGCAGGTACATGACAAAGAAAGTACCGATTAATGAAACCGGGATATCCAGTAATGGCCGCAAAGCAATAATCCAGTTTCTAAAGAACAAAAATATGATCAACACAACCAGAAAAATTGAGATAAGCAATGTTTCTACCACATCTGTAACCGATTGACGGACAAATATCGATTTATCACGGGCAATGCTTAATTCCAGACCCTTGGGCAACGTTGTTTTCATCTGATCCATCCGCTTGTAGAATTCATCAGCGATCTGGATATCATTCGCTCCGGGAAGAGGAATCAAAACCAACACAACACCCGTAACTCCATTAATTGTCGAACCTGCTTCATCGTCCTGTGAACCGACAACAGCATTTCCAATGTCTCTCATGCGGATAACCTGATTATCGGTTTGCTTGATAATCATGTTATTAAAATCATCCTCGCTTACCAAACGACCGAAAGTTTTGATGGTCAGTTCAGTACCATTCCCTCGAATTTTACCGCCGGGCACATCTACATTTTCTTTTACAAGAGCTGCATTCACATCGGATGCCGTCAGATCAAATGCAGCCATTTTGGCAGGGTCGAGCCATAATCGCATGGAAGGTCGTTGTTGACCGTAAATAGCAACAGAACTTATACCAGGTATGGTTTGCAACTTTTCCTGCAAAACGTTCTCAGCATAATCGCTTAGCTCCATGGGATTCATGGTGGTACTCTGGGCATTTAACATGACTATAGGATCGCTGTTTGCATCTGCTTTTGTTACCGTTGGTGGGGCATCAATATCCAGTGGAAGACTTTTCAATGCCTGGGAAACTTTATCACGTACATCATTAGCCGCTTTTTCCAAATCGGCATCCAGATTAAATTCAACCGTAATCGTACTGACTCCGGTGGCAGACTGTGAAGAAATAGTCTTTACCCCTTCAATACCATTGATGCTTTTTTCAAGCGGTTCCGTAACCTCTGATTCTATAATATCATCATTGGCACCCGTATAACTCGTCTGTACAGTAATAATAGGCGGGTCAATAGCCGGATAAAGGCGTATTCCTAAGAAATTAAATCCGACAACACCCATCAAAATAATGACAAGACTCAATACTATCGCACCGACCGGGCGTTTTAAAGCAATATCTGATAATGCCATAATTATTTAATTATTGTTGAATAGATCAATTTAGAGCCTTCTTTTAAGAAAAGAACGCCGGAAGTGATGATTGTGTCGCCCTGTTGAATTCCATTGGTCACTTCTATATTAGTTGCCTGACGAATGCCGGTGATTATCTGTACAAAATGAGCCTTGCCATTTCGGGCAACAATCACCGATTTATTTGTTTCCGAAGGAACTATGGCTTGCGTTGGAATAACCAATGCATCTTTGTTTTCACTTAACCGAACCGTAACATCCGTAAATGATCCGGGAAGTAATTCTTTTGCATGACTGTTTACAATCGCTCTTACTTTTAAATTACGGGTACTTGCATCAATTCCTTCCTCCGTTGCCATAACAGTCGCATCGTATTGAACATCTGCATTACTCATATTGAACTTAATTTTCATTCCCGGTTTGATAACCGAACTGTATTTTTCAGGGACACTGAAATCGAGTTTAATCTTATTCTCGGTACGAATGGTTGCCAATAATGTAGCGGGAGTTATAATGGCCCCTACGCTTATACTTCTTAGTCCTATTACACCATCAAAGGGTGCACGGACTTCGGTTTTCCGTATCAGTGTTTTTTCCACATCTATATCGGCTTTTAATGAATTCAATTGTAACCCTGTCTGGTCATAATCATTCTGGCTGATTCCATTTACTTTTAGCAGTTCAGATTGCCGGTTAAATATTTGTTGCTGAATGGCAAGTTGCGATTCTAATTTCATAAATGTTGCACGAAGATCATCATCAAAAAGTTTGACCAACAAAGTGTTTTTCTTTACAAATTTACCTTCTGGCAAATTAATCATCACCACTCTTCCTGCAACTTCGTTTTTTAAATCTACTTCTTCAACAGCCATCAACGACCCTGACACAGAAATTTCATTAATAAGCAACGATGGTTTCACAATGTAAGCGTCTACTTTTCGTTCTTTTTTTGCTTTTGCATTTCTTTTATCATCTTTGTCAGACGACTTGGAGAAACCCACTTTCAAAAAGAAAGCGACAATTAATACCAGGATTATGGCAATCCAGAGGGTTGATTTTTTTTTCATTTGACAATTTTGCTATTATTCGTTATAAGATTATTTTCGATGAATGAAAGTATGCTATAAAATTCTTTTATTTGATTTTCAGATAAACCTTTCAAGGCCTGGAAGGTAGTTTGACTAAATGCATTTTGAATATCAGGAATGATGATTCTGGCCTTTTCAGTGATTATTAATTCGTATTTTCTTTTATCTGTCTTGTTTGGGCTGCGCTTTACATACCCGTTTGAGGATAGATAATCAATAATTCTGACTACCTGAACTTTATCACAGTTTAATTGACTTGCCAGCTCTTGTTGAGTGAGTCCATTCCCTGCTTCTATTATAAGTAAAGGAAAAAAAGAACGTTCAATGTCAAGATGTTTCAGATAAACCTGAAGATTTGCTAGAAACAGTTTACCGATTTTGCTCAGTCTGCGGCCAATTGGCTCCGGTAATAATTGATCGGGGGTAGATTTCATTGATTAATTTTAAAAACGCTGCAAAGGTAGTTAATAATCTAATTAGTTATCACTGTTATCTATTATTTTTTAATAAAAATTTATTAAATGCTTTATAATCAGTAAAAAAAAGTAGGTAGTAGGAAGTAAGTAATAGGAAGCAAGAATTAAGTAGCAATTTGTAAATGATTTGTAGGAAGTAAGTAGTAGTCCGTCAAAGAATGTACTGTAATTCTATAAATGATCATTCCCGCTATTTTCTGCTTTCCTTTGTTTTTGATTTTACATTTGTTTCTGGTTTAGAGAGTAGGTGTAATTAAATTGAATCGTCAAACATTGTCACAATATTTTTATTTCTTTATAAATCTGGTAATGACTTCTGACATTCAAATGTCTACCTTTGCTGTCCGAAAGTTATAAGTAGATGAAGCAAGGAAAGATTGTTGACATGACGTCGGGTGCAATTACCCCGCAGATTATTCATTTCACCGTACCGTTAATTATAGGAAACCTTTGCCTGCTTACCTATAATGCGGCAGATTCCATCATTGTCGGTCGTTTTATAGGTGCCAATACGCTGGCAGCTGTGGGAGCAGCAAGCCCTATCATGAATATTGTTTTGTTTCTGATAGTGGGCATTTGCCTGGGGATGTCGGTTCTAATGGGCAATTTCTTTGGTTCGGGCGATATTGTCAAACTGAAACGGGAAATATCAACGGCACTCATTGCAGGAGGTGTATTTACGCTGGTAATTGTTGTGTTGGGATTAATCTTTTCGCATGCTATTCTTTACCTGATGCATACTCCGGCAGAAATCATTGATGATGCGACCCTTTTCCTGCGAATTATATTCGTAGGGATGTTCTTTACCTTTATCTACAACATTTATGCCTCTACTCTGCGGAGTATGGGCAATTCAAATGCTTCCCTCTATTTTCTGGCTGCTTCTGCCGTCCTTAACGTTATTATGGATATTCTCTTTGTACCGGTGCTGAAACTGGGTATAGCAGGTGCCGCATGTGCCACCGTCATTGCCGAGGCATTATCCGCATTGTTTTGTATTATATACGTGCGGAAAAAGATTCCTATGCTGAAATATACTCGTCATGAATTTGTATTCGACCGGTCGTTGTTGCGCGAAACAATAAACTACAGTTCGGTGGCCGGAATGCAGCAGATTACCCTCCACATTGGGAAACTGCTTGTACAGGGAGCAGTCAATCCACTGGGAATCTTTGCTATTGCAGCTTTCAATGCAGTAAGCCGGATCGATGACTTCGTGATGATTGTACAACAAAATATTGCACATGGTACTACCGGTTTCCTGGCACAGAACAACGGTGGCGGTAGTGGTGCAAAACGCATCAGGAAAGGTTTTTTTACAGGACTAAAAATGGAAGTGATTTATAGCCTGATAATGGGAATTATCATCTATGTTTTCGCCCGACCTTTCGTTACATTATTTATCGGGAATGAAGGTACAAGAGTGGTCGATTCGGGAGTACAGTACCTGAAAATTATGTCTTTTCTTTACCTACTTCCTGGAATAACCAATATCCTTCAAGGCTATTTCCGTGGACTGGGAAAATTGAAGATAACGCTGAACTCCACTTTTACACAAATAGTGGGCCGCGTAATTGCCGCTTACCTGATGGCTCCTTATTTCGGACTGAAAGGGATTGCATTGGCGTGCCTTGTAGGATGGATTTGCATGTTAGCCTATGAACTACCACGGTTTACTAAAATGTGGAAAAAGAAAAGGGAGTTAGTAGTTGGAGATAGATAGTGCATCACTTTACTCCTCCCCCTCGTTTCCTAACAGGCTGTATAAAAATGAATCAATTCTAAATTACAACTTACAAATTGAAAGTTGGTCATTAATTATAAAATAAAGGAATAAGGTTTTAATCCTAAATAATTCGGTTTTATAATAAGGTTTAATATCTAATAATAAGGGTCTTAAATAAAAACCTTTCCGATAAACCGGAATGTACCATATTTTTGTTTTTTTACCCTTAGTAGAAATGTTACGTAAAAAATATCCTGCCCTTATTACCCTTATTTGCTTTCCAGTTTCATATTGTAAGTATATTCAAATTTACAAAACTCTTTTTACAAAGCCTCTTCCTAACGAGGGGGTATCTGGTTTTACGTTTCCAACGTCAAAAAATGATTAATATGTATTTATGTTTCGTGTTGTGGTTAGTTGGCATAAAATTTTAATTGTAAATGAATAAATTGTAAATATTCTATTGTGTTCTTCTATTGTGGTTAAGTATTTTTTCTTTCTCCTTATTTTATTTTTTCCTTTTTGTGTTGTGGTCAATTAGTATTAAATTGTAAATCCTAAATGACTAAATTGTAAATTACGTTAGAAGGTTGTGGAATAAAACAGATAGAAAATGTATTGTCAATAAAAGATGATGCTTATTGGTAAATACATGCAATTTATTAATTAAAATTTAAAACAGATTGTGTATTTTTGTAGATTATTATCTTAACACTATGGAATTAAAACTGCTCAAGTCCCGGATTGCCCTAAACAAAGTCTTTCTGAAAGTCAAGCCAAACCGCCCTGAAATCGAATTGTTTAAAAAGAACCTAATCAGCCTGATTGATAATATTGACGGGTTTGAGTCGGAAGAGTACAAGGTCAAAAAAGTCTGAACTGCTGATTCAATTTGATTATTTTTATTAATATGATAAAGAATAAAAAAATAGTATTTTATAGCTCCTCCTTAGTCCAGGAATAGGAGACGAAATTAACTCGCGTTATCCACTGACTGCAAATTTACAAACCTGGACAAACCTAAGAAATACTGTAAATAAATGAGAAAAATTATATATTATATATCTCAGCTTATCCTATTTATTACTTTTGGGGTTAGTTGCTTTGCCATAGTAAATACGATGATTAGTATGAAATATGAAGCAGATGATGGTTGTATTTCAGGTATAACGGGTGAGAATTTATGTTTAAAAAAAACAATGTGGATAGCATTATGTGTATTGATTGTTGTGTTGATGATTGTATTGGCTTTTTATAAGAAGAAAATTGTAAGGAAGAAATAAATTTACACTATTCACTTCGGTGCATTTAATAGTCTTGGAGTAATAGAAAGAGGCAAAAACAGAAAAAGACATTCCATATCATGAAAAACTACTTAAATAAGAAAATAGATTACTTACAACCGGACATAACAAATACCTGTGACGAACTGCCTTTATGGTCTTCCCCATTCGGGTTATTACTCCTTGACAACTTCCCGATAGGCGAATATTCTAATTATCTTGATATTGGTTGTGGAACAGGTTTTCCACTCTTAGAGATTGCACAAAGACTTGGAAACAACTGTCACTCGGTTGGGATTGACCCATGGTCTGAAGCTGTAAAAAGAACAAAAACAAAAATAGATACTTTACAACTTGAAAATATTTCTATTATTGAAAGTGATGCTTCTAGCATGTCATTTCCAACCGACCACTTTGATTTAATTACGTCTAATTTAGGAATAAACAATTTTGAGAATCCTGACAAAGTATTATCCGAATGCCACAGAGTACTAAAAACAAATGCATCATTATGCCTTACGACAAATTTAACCGGTACATTTTCAGAATTTTATGAAGTGTACAATGAAACACTAAATGAACCCCCATTTGAAAAGTACTTACCTCAATTGATTGAACATGTCAACCATAGAGGGACAGAAGAATCTGTCAGGAAACTGCTTGATATGAATGGCTTCAACATTAAAAACGAGGTTACATCAATTTATAAAATGAGGTTCTTAAATGGTACGACATTTTTAAATCACTCATATATTATGCTTGGTTTCATTAATTCCTGGATAAATATGGTTGAAGAAACTGATAAGCAACCTTTTTTTGACACATTTGAAAGAAACCTGAACATAGTATCCAAAAGTAAGGGTGAATTAAAATTGACAATTCCAATGTTGTATCTGGAATGTACAAAAAAATAAAGAAATCAGACTCTGATACACATTATGGATAGTCATGTTGAAATTTTTACTTTACTAAAATAAAACAATAAAAAAAATGCTAACCACAAAAGGACATAAAAAAGAAAGAAAATTCAAATACAGAACCACAATAGGACACAATAGGACACAAAAAACAACAAAGAAAAGAACACAATAGGAAAATACCTGGCGGTATTTTAAGAATATAAACCCAACAAGATAATTAAATGCAATCAGGAATGTGAACTATTGTGGTTAATTTTTATTCTGGTAAAGTAGAACTATTGATGTTTCTTTATGGCTAATGAGCTTTTTGCAAAGTTGCTCCCACATTCACTTTGTCACAATCCAATAGTGATGAGCCTGCAAATGGAACATTTCGGGTATTTGAACCATTAAACCCATAGCCTGGTTCATTATGTGCTATAATAAAAAAAGCAGACAGTACACAAAATCAATCAAATATAAATTTAAAGATTAAATTATGAATAGGCCAACGAAAACTTACAAAAAAAACGCTGTTATTATTGGAGTATTATTCATTTTCACAATGCTGTCAGGCATGATAGATGCTTATTATGTTGCACCAGTTTTTAAAAATCCAATAACAAATATTCTACCAATTGATGATAAATTGTTAGTCGGGGTTTTCTCAATATTAATTATGGCTGTTGGTATCGTTTTTATTGCCATAACTTTCTTTCCGGTAATTAAAAAACAGAGTGAAACTATTGCAATTACCTATCTGACTCTTAGATCAATTGAATGTTTACTGCTTATAGTAGGATCCATATGTTATTTATATATTATTGCTTTACGTGGAGTCTCTTTGCATCAAGCTGATTCTTCGATATATGCAATAGGAATTACGTTAGCATTAAAAATAAAATATTATGGTTATCAATTAGCCATGATTTTACTTGGATTTGGGAGTTTATTTCTTAATTATTCTCTTTATAAATCAAGGATTATTCCAAGATTTTTATCCATTTGGGGTGGTATAGGATATTTATTTCTTTTATTAAGTGCGGTGCTTGATATTTTAGGAGTAATAAATACAACAAGTGGATTAGGCTTCCTTTTGTATATACCCGGGGGTTTATGGGAATTAATAGTGTTTCCATTATGGCTTTTCATTAAAGGGTTCAAGATATATTAAAAGACAATTTAGAGAAATAGCAAATGAGAATTAACAATTCAAGTGGATTAAAAAATTACTGCAGCTAACAAATAGACTTCGTGCGGTCGGAACAGCTCGGCATGAAGTCACTGTTGCATTATATATCCCTGCATTATTTTGAATAACGAAAATAAAAAAATGAATTGTAATCCGGTTTTTAGTCAGAATAGATTAAAATATAAGAAAAAATTATCAAAAGATTCTTCTTACTGTTATTGGTGATGGTTCTTATCAATTCTGTCGCTGCCCATAAATATAAATTAATTAAAGAAATATATCGACGGACAGTTTATTGAAGGATACTTCTATAATTTAAAAGGAGAAAAAACAGATAAACTTGAGGAAGGAGAGATTGAAATTGCGACTCCTCTTGAGTTGAAGAAATGAAAACAAGTACCTATAAAATTATTATTATCACTATTGAGTAAATCACACTAAGCAACATTTACACATCTATCAATTAGTCCATTAACTATTTTAAACGAACTTATATCAGGTTCCATTTCAACATAGTCAAATAATATATACACAATACATGAAAATAAAATTCCTTTCTTTTATTCTATTACTGCTATTCTACTCGTTTGTTTGGTCGCAAACTGACAATAAAAAAACTGCTTTTCTGAATTACAAAGACAGTTGCAATGCAAAAATAAACAAACTTTGTCTCAATAAAGATTATGATACAGCTATAAAAACGCTTAACTTTATAAAGAACAGATACGATAAATTGGATCGAAAGACCCGGAAAGAGATGAATCTGGAAGGACGATTTTTTTATGCATATGCAACATATTACTCATACAAAAACGATGAAAAATCAACGATGAAAAATTTGAAGAAAGTGGTGCATTATAATTATAACAGATTTGACCCCTACAATGATAATATTTATTCAATATATAAAGACAATCCTGCCTTTGCAAAAACTTTCATTAAGTTATTGGAATTAAGCCGATATAATCAGAGAGATACGATATCACTTCCCTGGCATCTGACAGACATACAAACTCATCTGAAGCAAAACATAAATCTTGAAAAACTTGAAATAGATTTTTCAATTTTGAGTGATATTCCACGTGATCTGAATTTATATATTTCTTCTTTTTATGGACACATTAATAATCATGGTTTCTATGGAGGAGTTCAGACTAAAGTTAATGGAACAGACAAGCCGGGGTTGATTTTTTCAAGATGGGATGAACAGGATAAAAGGGCTATCAAAACTGACTCGTTAGGTTATACTTGCAGTAGCGGAAATGAAGGAGATTTTATCAGTGTCCGCAAACCATTCGAATGGAGTAAAGGGCGATATAAAATCAGCCTTACTGCAGATACTGGCACATTTATTCTTAACGGAAAAATTCACCGTTGGGTAACTATGCGTATATATTCGTATGATACGAAACAAGAGTTTATAAACGGTTCGCTGGCATTTCCGGGCGATACGCTTACGCTTGATAAAAACCTTTCCCTTTTTGTAGAAGTATATGGAATGTTATATGAAAATAAACTAGCCATAAGCACTATACCAGAAATGCAGTTTTCATTTGACAGATTTATAGTAAACGGTCAGGAACAGGTTAATTCGGGAGAAGCATATTTCTGGCCGAAATATCCCAAATATGCTGATGTAAGGTATAAAAACGGTAAGATATTTGTAACGGCTGGCAAAAAATTTTCACTAAGAGCACTTAAATTCAGAAATGGCTTTTATGTAGAACCTTTATTTGATGTAAAGAACTGAGAATCTATTTTTATATTTAATTGTTCTTATCCTTGAATTAATGAAAAAATAATAAAAATCAAGAAATTACCCATATTAAACCACAAAACAGCTCACTATGAGTCATAGAATTTTGATTCTCACACTGATTTTTCTTACCTCTATTCCTTTATCAGCACAGCAGTCAGATAGTGCAGGTTCGTTAAACAGTTTTTCATTTGAACTGTACAGGCAACTAAAATCGGATAAAGAGAATTTATTCTTTTCTCCTTTAAGTATTGATATCGCTTTGATAATGGCCAAAGAAGGGGCCAGGAATGATACAAAGAAAGCTTTTGAGAAAGTACTGCATATTGATTCTAATATGGTTGGTAATGATGCACTGAATTTTGTACAAAATTTAAAAAGTTGCAAGGACAGTTCAAATCAGTTGAATATTGCAAATGCGATTTGGATTCAAAGGGATTTTATTCTTAATGCTGACTTTCTGAAAAGTGTTCAAACCAATTATCTGGCAGATGCATTTCCGGTTGACTTCCTGAATAAATACAATTCAATAAACAAAATAAACAAATGGGCAGCCCAAAAGACAAATAATTTGATTCAACAGGTCATTTCACCTGATCAGATAAACGATTCAACTAGATTAGTCATAACAAATGCTATTTATTTCATGGGTAAGTGGGCAAAAAAGTTTGAATCGAACCTGACAAGAAAGGATGACTTTTACGGGATAAACCGTGATACCGTAAAAACAGATTTTATGCATGAAACCGGACGTATGGATTATTTTGAGAATAATGACTTTCAGATGATTGCAAAATACTATAAAGGATATGATAAATCGTTCTGTGTCATTTTACCCAAAAAGAAGTATGGAATTTCTGCCATCGAAACAAGAATGGATAAATCGTTATTTGATTCAATATTGAATCATGTTGTGATAAAAGAAGTTGTTTTATCTATTCCTAAGTTGAGGCTGGAAACGGGCTATTCTTTAAAAGAATCACTCAGTAGACTTGGTTTAGAGAAAGCATTTACAGATAAAGCCGACTTTACAGGCATTTCTGCCCAACCGCTATTAAAAATCAGTAATGTTTCGCAAGTTGCCTATATTAATGTGGATGAAGTAAAAACTGAAGCTGCTGCCGTAACAAAAATTACAATGAGTTATATTGGCTCTACCATACACCCAAAGCCTAAACCAATAATTTATTTTACGGCTGACCATCCCTTTCTGTTTTTGATTATTGATAATCAAACAAAAGGTATTGTTTTTATGGGGAGATATGTAAAAAAGCAATAAAACTTAAAATACAAAGCACATAGTTTAATTGAACTTCTCCCGGTGAAGCCCTCCCTAACCATACAACCGTTAAACTTATACTGACAAAATTTATTATGAATTATCAGATAAAACAAACAGACCTGAGTGAGATCGATGTAATTCAACCTTTATGGGAGAAATTGAACCTTTTGCATTATGATTTATCGCAAAATTTCAAGCATCGTTTTGCGGATATGAGTTGGGAAAAAAGGAAAACAAAATTGCTGGATAAATCGGAAGAAATAATGATTGAAACTGTCAGTGACGGTAACAATATTCTTATCGGATATTGTATCAGTACCATTGAAAAGGGAAATAACCTGACCGGTGAAATCGATTCCGTTTATATTGAAGAATCATACAGGGAATCGGGCCTTGGAACACGATTGATAAAGAATGCACTTGATTGGTTAATTACCAAAGGAACTGTGGAGCAGAAACTTTTAGTGGGAGTGGGAAACGAAAAAGTTCTCGACTTTTATAAACAATTTGATTTTTATCCTTTACACATAGTATTACAACGAATCGACTCTAAAACTAAATTATGAGTGATAACAATATCCCGTTTCAAACAATAGATTGGACAAATATTCCAAAGACTGAACACAAAGGAGAAAATAGATATGCACTATGGCAGACTGTTCAATTTCCCGGATTAAGAATTCGTATAGTTGAATATTCAAAAGGGTATATTGCGGATCACTGGTGTAAAAAAGGACACATCGTTCATTGTTTAGAAGGTGAATTTAATAGTGAATTGCAAAACGGAGAATTATTCTCTTTAAAAAAAGGAATGACTTATGTCGTTTCAGACGACCTGAGCTCTCATCGCTCAAACACTACTGACGGGGTGAAAGTGATGATCATAGATGGTGATTTCCTAAAACCGAAATAAAAAATGATCCTGTCATGCTTATGATTTATATGGGATTGGTATCTGTAATCTTCTTAGTCCAAGGATAGGAGAAGAAAGTAACTTTAGTTCAAGTTTGAGCGAAGCATAACCTGGACTGGAAACAAAAAAGTTTTTAACTTCAATTGAAAACAGTTACAAACTTCACTGGTTTTGAGCACAAGTTACCGCTTCGCTCAAACTTGCGCTATCCACTGACTACAAATTTACAAACTCTGACGAAAAATAGAAGTACTGTTAGAATCCATTATCAGAAAAAACGCTCATGGAATCTATCCGTGAGCGTTCTTTTTTTTGAAACAGATTTTAAACTACCTGTCTGAATCTAAATTTCTAATTTATTAGTGATGGATGATAAATTTCTTCATCAATGTTTCTTTATTATTGGTCAACTTTAGTATATAGATACCCGAAGGTAAGTTTGAAACATTCAGTTGTATTCCGGAAGTATTATTAATATCTTTACTCATTACCAGACTACCACTGGTATTAAACACTGTAATGGTCGTGAAACTATTGGTGTTTTCTGTTGAATAACTCACATTTAAAACATCATTTGCCGGCATTGGCCATACCGACAAGCCGCTTTCGTTATTATTTTTTACATCTGCAACACTGGAAACAACACCTGAAATCTGAGCAATTTCGTTGGCTGACAAAGCATAGTTGTAAATCCTGAAATCGTCAATAAACCCATTAAACAAAGGATATGTAGATTGACTGCGTCCGATATAGTTCAACACCGGTTTAATATTCAACGGACTAATAGTGACAGCATTGGATTGAGCCACCTGTACGCCGTTGACATACATACTTGCTCCGGATGCACTTAATGTTACCGCTACGTGGGACCATTGACCGACAGTCAATGCGGGGGCATTCAATTGTTGCTCTGCGCCTCCGTTAATAATGGAAAAACGTAGTCCCCCAAAAATAATTTTTGGGGATAAAAACATATAATCCGACAGGTCATTCCCAAAATCGAAGATACGTTGTCCGGTAGTGCTTCCGTTCCAGTAAACCCAGGTTGCAACGGTAATTTCCTGATGGTTTGCCACATTGGCCGGCAACTGTATGAAGGCATTTGTTCCGTTCAGCGCTATTGCTTTGGCAACTTTACCGTCAACGTACGAAATTGTGCCATATGATGCGCTGTGATTCAGATTTAATGTGCTATCCAAAGTGTTGCCGTCAAACTGAAGGTGAGTTACAAGGTCGTAGTTGCCGGTGGCAGTTGCTGTAACCTGATTTGAGTAAGGGGAACGATTCAGGGAGTTATCCACCGCTTTGATTGAATAGAAATACGGTTTCTTTTCGGTTGTCGTGTTGTCAACAAAAGAAGTTGATTTCACGTTACGTGCAATCGTATTGTAAGTTCCATTGGTAGAATCTGAACGGAATATGGTGTATCCTGCTACATCAGTCTCCGGGTTGGCAGTCCAGTCCAATCGAATGGAAACTGCGTTAGCTGTGGCAACCAGATTGACAGGAGCACCGGGGGAGACGAACTCTACAGGTGCACCAACGGGAAGAAAACGCCACTGTTGGTTTGTTGAGCCATCTTTATCCCATTGTTGAATATTTGCCCCCTGTGAAGTACTGGCATTCGCAACTTCCAGACATTTTGCACTGTAACGGCTACGAATATAAAACCATCCGTCCTGTGCATAGTCAAGGTACCATTGTTGGTTTGTGTTTTTAACATCATTCCAGGCGTCTATCATTCCGCCATTATCCAGTGAAAAGTTTAAAACGTCTGCCACCATACCACTGTGAACTGCAGTTAACGTGAAGTAACTAAAATCACCTCCTATACGCGAGTCCACCGGAGTCACATTCCATTGTTGATAGGTTGCACCTGCATTAGTGTATTGCACAACAGATGCACCCGCAGTTGCTGATCCGAGGTTTACTGACATCACCTTTCCACTGTTACGGTTAACAAGCACATAACGCCCGTTGATAGCAGGCTGGATATCGTCACCCGTTGTGATATTTACCACTCTTTCAGCACTAGTCTGCCCAACCTGGTAACCGGTACCGCCCGGCATTACCATGGTGTATTCGCGCTGAGGGCCATAGCCTTCGTAATACACATCCCTGTCTTTTGAAACAAAACGATATGTGGTGGTGACAGCTTGCCGTTCCGAAGTGCCGCCGAAGGCTTGTACCTTGCCATCCGGTCCCCGATAGACCGATGCTGCTGTCCAGTTCGGCCGGTGTTCGGCATACCCTAGTCGCATACCATCACTTGCTTTTACAAACTCTCCACGTGCCAACTCTGCTGTGCCCCACCAAATGCCTGTTTGCAAACCATATTCAACTCCGACCATAGCCTCCATTACATTGTGTAACTCATCATTCGTGGCATGATTACCATTGGCTCTTACTGTTGTATAAAAGCCGGCATAATTATCAAAACTGCCCGCAAGCTGATGGGTATTTCCCTCATCTAATCTCGTCTTTAATGGGTTGTACCATACCAGGGCCTGATCGGTGTTAAGAGTGTTACCACCTGAAATACGAATGCTGTCAAAGAGTGGATTATTCCTCAACACGCCGGCAATATTGTAAAAGTCGGTGATGGTGCCTTGTCCGGTTAAAGTATTATCCGGCTCATTGAAAGGTGCAATGGAAACTACTTTACGTCCATGTGCCTGAACAAGTCTTGTTGTCACGTCCATAAGTTGTGCCCAGTGTGAGGCATTCCCATTATACCACGAAGCTACTGTAGGGTTGTCGTCATTAAGCATCACGACCGTTTTTGACCCCAGCAAATCCATTATGGCAAATCGTTGATTGAGCGTGGCGAGTTGTGCGCTCTTAAGGTCACCATTGACTAATGAATCTGTTGGTGTGAACGACGATCTGACTATATCTACCTTATCGGATCCCATAAAGGCGATTCCTCGCTGCATGTTTTCTTTACTGATCCAGGCCAGGTCTAATCCCCAGGTTACAGGTCTGGAAACGCCGGTGTCCGACACGTTAAATAATATTGTCCGGTCAGGAACAGGTTGGGCAATCAGGTTATTACTTTCACTGGTTGTAGTTTGCGCTTTCATCCCGGGATTTACAAATCCCGACAATAACAGGATTATGACTGAGAGTAGGTTTATTTTCATATAGATGATTTTTGCTTTAAATAGATGAATGCATCGGAAAATCAATTTTTCCAGTCAGCGGAAAACTCACTTACCTATTCTGAATTCAATTCGTTGCAAAGATAAAAAATTGACGAAATTTTTCATGTCAAAAATCAGTCAAATATATATATGAAATTTGTCAAATCATCTTTTAGGATTTACAGTTCCGGAAATTATTAAAAATAATCAGTTTAAGTTCATTAAATTTATAAACGTTGTACTAACAATGGTTCGTTATAAAAAAGATATTATTAAGCGGCAATTTTGCCCCAATTCCTAAGTTGAGCAATGATATTTTTATTTTTCTTTGTGTTCGGGTTAATGCCGAACCTTTCAATAAATGTTTTTAAAAGTAATTCATTATTATACATTGTTTTATAGTCTGACATAGAGAACTGCGAATTTTCTTCATTTTTTGTGTTCAGCCAATCAACTTTAGCTAAATTGACAGCGGTCAATGCAGCATTAAAGTGGAAATTAAGTTTGTTTTCGCTACGAGCCTGACAATTGTTCAAACCACAGTGTTGTTTTGCGTCACGGTAAAGAAATTCGATTTGAAAACGAGAACAATAGTAACTAAAGATTTTATCTCCGCTTAAATCCAAGTGAGTTGAGAAATAAATCTTTCGGATAATTTCTTTTCCGTCTTTATAAAACACAGCAACAGCAATTTTAATATCTCTTTTAAATGCAACAGAGTAAACTATTGCTGAATAAACTTTTACGTTATCTTTAGAAACAACTTCCGTAAAATGGTTCATTTTAAGAGATTTGAGATTGAATTTTCCGTCATATTTTTTATTTGCGCCTTTTTTACCATTTTGTTCTCCAGTGAATTTATACTTCAAATTAGAGTCACTGCGTAATCGACTGATAAAATGCAAACCTAAAGAAAGCATTGTGTCAACGACTTCTTTCTTAGAAAAATAGGCATCTGCAACCATATATTTTGATAACTCTTTAAAATACAAATAATGTTCTTTAACTATCTGACAATAATACACTAACAAGGTCGTACCTTCTAAGTGAGGGGTTTGAATTGCATTTAAATGAAATGCTGTATTTCGCAAAACATCAATGGCAGCAAAACCGCAAATTTCTAAGCCCCATTTGGCTCTTTTTGCACAACCGGACCAATACATATTTAGACCATAGGTCATTTTTCCACTTTTTGAAATATAACTAGGATCAAAAGCAACTAAACATTCTTTAATCGATTGTTCCAGAATTAGCTTGAGATTAAAGTCTTGAAAGTTGAATTTATTCTCAAAATTAATCCGATAGAACTGTTCGCAGTTTTTGGAAAAACGAGAGAGTTGTAGAAAATTAATTCTACCTTTTATACTTAAAAAGAGCAAAAGGACATTTGCAATAAACTGTTTTCTCGACTCTTTTAATGTTAAAAACTTATCTGATTCTAATGTGCTGTATATAAGAGAAATAGCATTTTGGTGTTTGTTGATTGACATATCTATATGATTACGGAATAATCTATAAATATACTGATTTTCAATGAATTACCCAAATGTTTTAACTCTTATTTTCTAGCTATTTTTCTTATTATCAAATACTTATTTCATTTTATAACGAACCATTGCAATAGAAACTATTAAGTAATTAGAACAATAAAATGTCCCATCCGCGTTCTTCATTAATAAATAGGACATTCTATTCTTTCTGGTACTTATATAAACTTTTGTGATCCCGATAGCTATCGGGATGGTTATGTGTTTTTTTCTTTTTTCTTTGAGGTTAGATTTCATGGTACAAAGGAAAACCTGTTGTACCATCTATTAACTATTGTAGTAATTTTTAATATGTTAAATTAGAACTAAATAAATAATCAAATTTTATAACATAGAACTTATTGAATGAAAAAAATGAAAACAGCCTTGTTTTGCCTGATAGTAGGGGCAGGACTTCAAACGATGGCACAAAGTCCGAAACCAATCTATTTAGATAATTCACAACCGATAGAAAACCGGGTGAAAGATGCCTTATCGAGGATGACACTGGAAGAAAAAGTAGCCTTATGCCATGCACAATCAAAATTCAGTTCGCATGGAGTACCCCGGTTGGGAATCCCAGAAATATGGATGAGTGACGGACCCCATGGTGTTCGTGAAGAAATATTATGGGACTCATGGGGTAATGCCGGTTGGACAAACGATTCATGCACCGCCTATCCTGCTCTGACCTGTCTGGCTGCAACGTTTAATCCCGGCCTTTCTTTGGCGTACGGTGTGGCCATAGGTGAAGAAGCCCGTTACCGCAGAAAAGATATTCTATTGGGACCCGGCGTGAATATTTACCGCACTCCCATGAATGGCCGTAACTTTGAATACATGGGTGAAGATCCTTACCTGTCATCTCAAATGGTTGCTCCCTATATTCAGGGTGTTCAACAAAGCGGTGTGTCAGCCTGTGTGAAACATTTTGCATTGAATAATCAGGAAGAACAACGGGGAAGTATCAATGTCAATTTAAGTGACAGGGCATTGCATGAAATTTACCTGCCTGCTTTCAAAGCTGCAGTTGAAGAAGGACATGTATGGACGGTAATGGGTTCGTACAATCAATTCAGGGGTGAACATTGCTGCGAAAACGATTTGTTACTGAATAAAATTCTAAAAGGTGAATGGAAATTTGATGGAGTGGTAGTAACCGACTGGGGCGGAGCGCACGATACGAAACAAGCGGCTCTGAACGGACTTGATATTGAAATGGGAAGTTATACCAACGGCCTGAGTTCGAGGGCAACATTTGGATACGAAGACTATTACCTGGCGAAACCATTCTTCAAATTGTTGAAAGACGGAGAAGTTCCTGTTTCGGTAGTTGACGACAAAGCAAGCCGGATTTTACGGTTGATTTTCCGCACTACCATGTCAAAGGATCGCCCGTACGGACGGTTTGTTTGTCCCGATCATAGCCTGACTGCCCGTAAAGTAGCTGAAGAAGGGATTGTATTATTGAAAAACGACAATCATTTCTTCCCTGTACCTGCCGGAAAATATCAAAAGATTGCTGTGATCGGCGAGAATGCTACCCGCAGCGTGACCGAAGGTGGCGGTTCTTCTACCCTGAAGGTGAAGTATGAAGTTTCTGCTTTAGGCGGATTGACGAACAAATACGGAAAAGATCATATTGTATATAGCCAGGGTTATGCCTCTGGTCCGTCGCTTTACGACAGGGAAGAACCATCAAAATTGAATACCGATTCAATGTTCGAAGCAGCAGTAACTGCTGCAAAAAATGCAGATATAGTTTACTTTATCGGCGGATTAAATAAAAACCATTTTCAGGATAGTGAAGGTGGCGACCGTAAAAGCTATTCTCTGCCTTTTGGACAGGATAAACTTATTGAAGCCATTTTAAATGTGAATAAAAAGGTAGCTGTAATCCTGATCAGTGGCAATGCAGTGGCAATGCCCTGGGTAAAAGAAGTTCCTGCCATCGTTCAAAGCTGGTATTTAGGTTCGGAAGGTGGAAACGTCCTTGCGGATGTATTGAGTGGCACAGTGAATCCTTCAGGTAAATTGCCCTTTTCATTCCCTAAGAAACTGGAAGATAATGGGGCTATGTCCTTCGGTACCCTATCCTATCCCGGTGATGGTACAAACGAATATTACAAAGAAGATATTCTTGTCGGTTACCGTTGGTTCGATACCAAACACATTACTCCACAGTTTGCTTTCGGTTACGGACTTTCGTATACAACATTCGGATATGGTAAAATTGCCACTGATAAAAAAGCCTATACTCCCGGTGAAACCATTAAAGTCTCATTTACATTAAAAAACACCGGTAAAGTTGATGGAGCTGAAGCTGTTCAGGTATATGCATCCCAGCCAAACGCTTCGGTGTTACGCCCTGCCAAAGAGTTGAAAGCATTCAAAAAAGTATTCCTGAAAGCAGGTGAAACTCAAACGGTGCAATTGGAAATTAAGGTGAAGGATCTGGCGTTCTATAACGAAAAAACCCATCAATGGACTGTTGAACCGGGAGAATTTATTTTGCGGAATGCAGCATCTTCCGCCGAAGTGAAAAGCAGTGTAAGCTTTCAGGTGAAATGAGAGTTTGAAGAGTTTGAAGTTTGAAAAGTTTGGTGTTTGAAGTTTGAAGAGTTTGAAGTCCCGAAAAAACGGGATGTCGCAAGCTCCATTTGAAGAATTCCAATAAACCGGAATGTAGCATACTCCATTTGAACATCAGGTTGTATTATTAAAACAAACCAGCTTAATTTTCATTAAGCTGGTTTGTTTAGTTTATTAATTAAATCTATGGGAATAGAACTATTTAAAGTTGGACCTGATTGATGAACTGACTAATTGAATTTATAGTACCATCCTGAGATGAGAAATAAATCAGGCAGTGATAACAATATCTACCCGGATTTCCGGTAACCTGACGATGAAAGTGGCGGCCTCACTAATTGTATATTAGTGGCCGATGTTATTATTTCTGTTGTATTGGTATCCAAATTTCTTCTTCCGAATTTGGGTCTGCATTTTTGTATTTTTCTCCTAATACTTCAAAATGTGGTCTGTCGTCCAATAAATAATTTGATTCAGGAATCCAGATTCCAAAAATATATTGAAATATGCCAGGGTCGTTACTTGAACCTTTGTAGTCGAAAACTGCATAAAGCCCGCCCGTCAACGTAAATGTTTCCATTTCGCCCGGAACGTTGTCAAAATTCACGACTTCTGTTGCTGCCCATTTTTCAAATTCATTTGTTATATTAAATTCTGTAAAATGAGTCGGTTTAAAAATTTGCATTGAAATCAAATCGTTTGTCGGATTGTTAGTTATTTCACTACGGCTGGTCATAAAACTTTTCCAAAGTTCACCTGTCTTGTTTTCAGATAAACTCATTTTTAGTCTTTTGCCAACTAGCTTTTTTTCTTTTAAATTCTCTATTCGTGGTTGCATATTAAGTAAAGATTCTCCATTAAGTCATTATTGTCAAGCGTCTTCTCTTTTAAAATGCTTGTGTTCAATTATTGTCCTCTCTTTCATCCCAGTTTAATCAATTGCTGCCACTTGATTGTCTCCTTTTACTTCCAGGTTTAATCATTTATACCCATTGGATAGTCTGAGCGAAGCGGTGACCTGGACTCAAAACCAGTGCAGTTTATAACTGATTGATTCTAATCGGGATTTAATATCAATCCCCGTCCAATAGTTCAAAATAAAAGCTAACGCTTCGTAATATATAATCCCGCTGTTACTACATCGGATGAGTTTTTTATTCGTGTTTTAAATATCTTCTTCAATTAGTTTTTCAATAACTTCAATAAATAATTGTGCTTGAGGGATTAATTCTTCTATCATTTCAAGGTCGAAGGTTATAAAGTCATCATAATCACCAGAAATCCGATTATTAAACATTTGAGCATAAAAACGGGCATATTCAGGATTTAGTTTCTTAGTTGTCACAAAATGAAGACCCAACATTTGTTTCACTCCTGCATGAGTCTGCGCAGGGATATTGTGTTTTACAAGTAAAGCTATTACAGCATAATAACAAGCATAATATAAGCGATTTACGGCAGTATTATAAAAACCACTTTCGGTAATACTGTCCACTTCAGCAAATGTGGTTTTTGCATGTTGTAAGCGATATTCTACCAATGCCTTAACGCTTTCTTTGTCTAATGATTGTTTCATAATTCAATTCCTTCGTTGATGATATTCATGTAGAAAGGCGTTTTAAAAGGGCGATTCTCCCATTGCCTGCGTGAAAAAATCAGTGGACTGATGGATATTCCGGTCTCAAGTTCAACATCATACAAGGGGTAAGCAATTTCTTTTTGGTCGTTGAACGTTACTTTGTCTTTATCAATTAATATCAATAAGTCTATATCGCTATCGGGGCGGGCATCGCCTCTTGCTTCCGAGCCATATAGTATGACTTTAGCATCGGGTGTTACCCTCCGGATTATTTCAAGCAGTCTATTTGTTATTTGAGGTCGTTTCATTGCCTTTGTTGAGTTTATTTTCAGGATTATCACTGTTGACAGGTTGGAATATACTGTCGCAAAAGCAGGGTAAATGCTTTAATAAGTTGCAAATATAAAGATAACTTTACAAATACAATGTAAATTTATAATTATTCTCCAATGTCATTCAGTTAGTGTCTTTCTATTTCTGAGTCAGCTGAAGGATTGCGACCAGGTGTCTTTATGGTAAAAAAAATTATAGCTACTAAGACTCAAAAACACTAATTTTCACAAAGGGTCTCCTTTCTGGTTTACGTTTAATCATTTGTACACAATAACTGCAAATAATCAAACTTGGACGAAACAGGTTAGTTTCTTAATAACAATCGTCAGGATTTACGCACATTAATTCGGGAAGTTTCTTTTCAATTCTATTTAAAAATGTTTTAAGTTTATTCGTTTTTAAGTCCTTGTAGTAAAAATACAAACTATTATTTTCAATCTTGAAAGGGAGTTCTTCAGGTAATCCTAATTCATACTCCTTTACAATTCTTTTCTTCGAGTCAAGTATATAAATAATTGAATGACCATGTTTTACTAATGCTGCCTGAATTCGCTTAAATGATGTCAATACATAAAATATTTTTCCATCTATTTGTATGTCACCTAAATAAATGATAGTTTCTTCTAAGTTCTCCTCTTTTATGTGTTGTTTCTTTGTTCTGAATTTTGGTACAACATATTTTGCATATTCAGTTGAGTCAGAATATGAAGTGTTTAAAGTAGAAGTCTTTGTTGTTATGTTTTTCTCTAAAATTGTGGTCGTTGTCGAATAGCAACTTGTCGAAATAATCAGAAACAAAAGTCCTTGTACAATTCTCAATTTCATATAATTCTTTGGTTGTAATTTGTCGCAATTATTTAGTTCAAATTCTGTCATTTATTTTTCTATACTTACTGCTAATGACCAAATTATGTGCAATTTATGGTCACCGTCTCACGGGATGTTCCATTTGCGTGAGCATTCAACTCACGCGATGCGACAAAGTGAATGCAGGATCAATTCACGATAGCCCTGTTAGCTATCGGGGGGATGGCTAAATGCACGTCAGCCAATCATCAACATAAAGTGTGTTAGGCTCTCGTTATTTAGTTACTTCTTTTTGCAATGGTTTGTCTGTCTCCTATACCTAGCTGAACAAGTATAAAACATTGTGGTCATATCAGGAATGCTTAGTTAACACCGATAATAAGTTTCATAATACTTGTTCTTTTTGCTTCCATTACCTTCACAAAATAAATACCCGGTATCAGGTTAATATTTGTTTGTATATTTTGTTGATCTGAAACCTCTTGCTCTTTTACAATATTACCACTGATATTGACAATGTTGATGGTTGATTTCCCTGAAAGTCCGCTGATGGTGAGTTGACCGCCAATAAGCGGGTTTGGATATATCGTAATATCGCTTTGTTTATTTACCGGAATAATTCCATCTACCGGGCTTTTCAATAAGTTGAATGACCATTGCTGATTGCTGCCGCCATTCGATGGCCACTGGATATCCTGTGCGTTCTCGGTTGTAGACGCGCCTGTAATGTCGAGCAACTCACCGCTGTTCCTGTTTTCGATATTGGAATAACAACCCGTAGCAATGATTTGCCATTGCTGATTAGTGGCTCCGCTGTATGGATATTGAATATTTTTAGCACCATCGGTCGTAGAAGCACCGCTAATATCCATTGACATGCCGCTGGCCACGTTCTTAATGCTCCAATAACCGGTACCGAGGTCTGTGAATAACCATTGCTGAGATGTAGATCCGGTGTTGGTTACCTGAACAATATTTACTCCGCTGGCAGTGGAGGCTCCTAATGGACTCAGGACTTTTCCGCTGTTATTGTTGGATATGGAATAAATTCCTCCAGAGACAATACTTTCATTATTTCCGGCAGCTCCGGCGGTTACGATTAGATTGTCAAACTGAGCATTATTCCAGCCACTACCCAACCCTGCCATACCACTGCATTTTTCAGTATCTGTAATGGAATCTTTTTGTATATTATCGATGTATGCTTTTATGGTCGTCCCATTAAAAGAGAGCTTTAAATTGTGCCAACCATTGGCGGAAAAGGGGGAAATAGTACCCGAAGAGAGAACAACATCACTCGCGGTTTCAAAACTTGAAAAATCGCCGTAACAGAGTTTCCAGCTTCCGGTTTCATGAATAGACAGTCTGTAGCCAGAATAATTTGAATGGTTACCACCTGCAGGAAATGGCAGGCCGACTCTTCCGTAGATACAAGCAACACCGGTTGATTCGATAAGTGCATCGGCACTGAAATCATAATTCTTCCAATTCAAATCACCAAATTCGGTAAATGCATTTGTCGGGGGATTACCACCCCAAACATTCCATTCAAGGTTGCTACCGGTAATAACCTGACGTAGTACTTTTGTGTCCTT
>Ga0302186_10000262_pt1 | contig 48096 bp, 50 predicted proteins | sample II_Bog_E1_2_FD_198782 | JGI IMG/M metagenome (GOLD analysis project Ga0302186, IMG submission 198782) | Peat permafrost microbial communities from Stordalen Mire near Abisko, Sweden - II_Bog_E1_1 | ecosystem: Environmental > Terrestrial > Soil > Wetlands > Peat | place: Sweden: Abisko...
TAATTTGAAATTTCCAAAACGGATAAATTTAAATTATGAATGAGAAAAATTAGAGATAATTTTTTCAAATTCATTAATTAATTAATTTTTTAAAATAGCAAAAACAAAAGAAAATAAGTAAAAGAACAACTTTTTTGGGTTCGGATTTTTATTTTAAAAAATCAAGCTTTAGCTCCTTTATATATAGAAAGATTTTAGATTTAGTCTGATGATTCTGATGCTCCTGATGATTCTTCTGATGATTCATCTGATGATCTGACGACTCCACCGGCGTTTAAGGCACCGACGGCTTCTTCGACAACTCTGAGTTCAGAGTTGATTTCATCGACTAACTCATTGAATGCTTGGACTTTTTGGTTCCAGAGATCGTTTTCAGTGGAAATGGCATCAAGGGCATTGTTGTAGTCTTCGGTTCTTTGGTTCAAGAAGTCGGTTTGGCTGGCAATGTTGGCTATTAAAAGTTAAAATTAATGAAAAGTTGAAAGAATGAATAAATTACCATTGGTGTTGTCCAAATTGGTTTGGGCGGTGGCTTGGGCTTCAGTGGCCAATTCGATGGCGTTGTTAAGACCGTCGAGTTGAGCTTGGTAGTTGTCTTCAGCAGCAGCTTCATCAGAGTCTAATTTGGTCATGAAGTCAGAGATATCACCTCTCAAATCGACCAAAAGATCAATGACCTTGATGAGGCCGTCTTGGTTGACGAAGTTTTGTTTGTTCATGATTTCGACAACGGCCATCAAGAGAGGTCTGTATCTAGAATGGCTTCTCTTCTTGCTGGAGAGAGATTCGAAGCTCTTTTGCAACTTGTTCTTGATGTTGATGAAGGCTTGATCATTGGTTTGGATGAAAGATGAGACATCGCTGCTAGTTTGCAAAGATCTCAAGAGGGCAAGGGCTTCATCAATGGTGTCGATACCGGAGTCGGCGTCTTCAACGTCTTGGGTGTAGGCGTTGACTCTGTCTGTTCTGGCTTCATTCAAGTCAACAATGGCTTCATTGTCAGCAGCAGTGTCGTCTTGGGCTTGGGCGATTTGATTTTCATAATAGACCTGATCGTCATCCAAATCAGCAAGAGTTTGGTTGGTGGAAACAATGTCGGAGTTGGCGGAGTCTCTGTTATTTTCATAGTTAATGATCAAGTTATTATGCACGACTTCAGCATCAGAGTTGGCTTGTTGGGCAGCAGCCAATTGGTCTTCAAGACTGTCGGTCAAGGCATCCAAAGCGTCGAAGAGAGGATCCCAATCGGTGTCAGAAAGGGTGTTGGTGAATTCGGCGAAATTCACAATGAATTTACCGAGCTTGGATTTGCTACACTTGGCGTTCTTCAAAGCGTCCATCTTGGCAGCCATGGAGATGGAAAGGATCATAGAAACGAAAAGGAGGGCGGTGAATTTCATTGATGGAAGATTGGTTGAAGTGATTTGGGAGGGATAATGAATTTTTTTCTTAGTTTTATTGAAAATAGCTCTATTAGGCATTTTATAAACACGCAAAGTTCGTTTTTATATTCGTTTAAGTTTATTTCATTTTTTTTTTTAAATTATGAGTTTCAAAAACGCATATAAATTAGTTTTTGAAATTTTATTAAATAAGCTATATTTTCAAATTCTGAGCTTTTAATTATTTTTTCATTTTTTAACAAAGTTTTTCTTTGTTTTTTCATTCTTTTTGCTTAAATAATCCTTGAATTCTTTCACCTTTTCCATCCATTCTTTGATCTAGTTTAGTTTCACCCGGATTTGGACTCTTTTTAGTAGAGAACCTTCGAGAAGTTTTGATATTTTTTGAAAAAAATAGTTTTTTTCAAAAGGCTTAAGGTTTGTAAGGTCTTTCTTGAAAGTCGAAGTGCTTGGAAGTAATTATACACGTTTTTATTTCATTTTTTTTTAAAATTTTTTTTAGTTTTATGTTTGTGGTGGTTATAATAGTTTGTTTGTTAAATATGAAAAAATGGAAATATATCAGGTATTATTTATTATAATCAAAAGAAACATCAAAAACAAAAGATAATTTATAATTTATGAAAGAAATTTTCCACAAAATAAAGCAGTTTAGTGATCAGCTCTTTTATTATATTATAAAAGCCCTATTTTTTATTTTACAGATATTTCTTAAAAAAAAAATATAATTTTTTTCGATTTTTTTATTTACCAAAAATTTGATAAAAAAAACAACAAAACAAACTCCAAATTAAAATCCAAAAAATATTGCCATTTCTTTTTATAATATTTCTTTAAATAAAATTGAAATCATCTCTCCAATAATTTGCTCATTTTTTTTTTTATAAAATTTTATTTTTTATTTAGAAATTTATTTTATTTTTTTTAAGCATTTTAATCATATGCATGCTTATTCCGATATTTTTGTTCTTTGGCCAGCAATAAATTATATTCCTTCACATTGTTTTTGACGTGATTTAATTTTTTCGTTTTATCCCGCTCCAAATTAATCAACATCATCCGGTTATGCTTTATGATAAAAAAAAGGATAAAAATATGAGTATTATTTTTACTTCATTTTGAATTGCATAGGCTTTTTCATCATTTTTGTTATCTTTTATGATTTTGTCTTTTTCTTTTATTTGCTGATCGACCATATTTAAAATATCGGTTTTTTCTTCTGTATTCATTCCCTTCCAGTGGTATTTTAAAACACGATGATTTTGGAAATGACTTTGACAAGTCAAAGGATTTTCGCATATGAAATCGTTGGTACTGGAAAACTGAGAGTGTTTTTTCTTTTCGATTTGTTCACTTTGTTTCTCAACCCTATCTTTATCATACTTTTCATACATCTATTGTAAAAAAAAAATCTTTGGTTTTTGAAAGAAAGAAATTATAAATTACAAGTTGTAAATTCACATCCTTTGTTGCTTTTTCCATCATTTTCTGTTTGGTATGATGATCCTCTTCCAATTTTCCTCTCATTTCATTAATTGTTAAGGTTTGCTGTTCGAATAATCTAGGAATTTCAAATACATTAATAATAAGTATAAGTTATGGCAACGTTTTTGCTTGTTTTTCAGCTTCGATTTTGCCTTCTTTTTCTTTGATTTGTTGTTCAATCCATTCTTTTTGTTGCAAAGATTGGACGTACTTCCTATCTCCATATGCTTTTGTTGAAAAATTTAAAATAATGGATTTTCTTTTTCTTCTTTTTTACTCAAATCTTCCCCATCCATAATTTTTAATGAAGATATTCCTATTTTATCTTTCATAGCTTTGTTGTCAAAGAAACCTGTATTCTGCAGTGTGCCTTGAAGAGACATTTTGAGAGAAATATAAAGAATAAAAAATTCTTTGAAATTATTGTTATTATGAAAAAATAACGTTTATGCTTTTTTTTTATATTAGAAAGCCTTCGGAGATTTATTAAATTTTTTTAAAACAGCTGATTTTTAAAATTTTTTTTTTTTTCAAAATGGCATAATTCAAAAAATCCATTTTTCAAAATAAATATTAATCACTGTCTTCATCATTATCTCGAATACCTTTTTTTCCAATTTTTAGTTGAAATCCCTTCTTTTCTTCTTCACTTCGTGGCTTGATCATTCCAGCATGTAGGAGTCTTTAAAATTTGTTAAGCTATTATTTTTTATTTTTTTTACATTCTCGTCAATTCAATCGTCTTAAACTCATCGTTTCCTCCCAAATCAGTAAAACCTACAGTTTTTCCTGTCAAAATTCCATTTTTGAAAAAGCAAATTGTGGGCAGAACTTTGATTTGCAGCTTTTGCACGAAAAAAGGGGCCTTTTCAACATTAAGAGTGAAGATGGCAGTTTCTGGATGATTTGGCGCTATTATTCTTAAATGTTTATCGAAAATTTTGCATCTTTCAAAATCTTTGTGATAAAAATGACAAACAGAGAATTCATTCTTTGTTACATAGGGCAAAAACTCTTCCTCTACAATTTCTCGGTATTCTCCAGGCCAGAAATTTTCTTTATTTTTTGATTTGACTTCTAAATCCATCATTTCTTTCATCCTTTCTTCCTTCATTTTGGACACTATTTCTTCAGCTTCTTTGTCGAATTCATCAAACTCATCCTCGTTCTCGGCTGGGGCTTTATTGTTTGATTTTAATTTTTTGGGTTCTGCTTCTTTCAATTTATCTTTTATGGCTTTTTCCATCACCTATCATTTTCAATAAAAAATGTTTTATGTTTAATAGGAAGAAACAAATAACCATATCAGAGAGGAGGTCACCCATCACACCATTTTGATTCATTTTTCTTTAAGTTAGATATTTTCTTATTTCTTTTAAATTCAAATATTTTAATAATTTTCTTTTATTTCGATTCTTTTAAATTCCCGAAAAAAGTTTAAGCAGGCTGATTTTTCGGTTTAGTTGATCTTAGTCCAAGACAATCCATTAATTTATCACAACATCCTCCCTTTTTTCCCACCTCCCCTTCTTCTGTGATACTTCCGATCGTTGAAATTATGTTCGATTTAAAAGGACTCAACATTGTCGGGTTATTCATGAGGGATGTTTCCATTCTTGCTGCCATTATTTTGTTTTTATGAATTGCTACACTTTTTATCTTTTTTTTTATTTCCTGTTTATCAGCTTTTTCCTTCAAAGCTTGAACAAGTTTTTCTTTTCTTCTAATTTCATCATAATCCTTGAACAATGGATTCTTACCTTCTCCAGTCGAAACCTTTTAAAACGATGAATTTTTGAATTCAAAAATGGTAGAAACTTTAAATTGGGTGATTTCTTCATTTTCTGTATAATTTTTCGCTTTTTCAACTTCTGATTTTAAAGCGTCAACCCAAAGATTTCTCAGAGTTAAATTTTGGACGGAAAACTTATAAATTTTTCCACTTTCCAATCGCTAAAAATTTAAATTAATTACAAAAAAAACAAAGAAACTCACCATAAAAAATTTGGTCTTTTTTTTGGGTTTAGGGTCAGGAACTACTTCATCTACATCCATAAAATTAATTTTATTCTGGCTTTCTCTCGATCTTTCATTTAGATACCAATATAAAACTCCATTTTTTATTCTGAAATATCTTTTATCCCTTTAAATCAATAAAAGAAAGCAATTTTATCAGATTTCATACCATTTCTTCATCTTGATCTTTAATCTTTTGTTCATGTATCCTTCCCCGATAAAACTTATTTCTTTGGTTGAATTATTCTAAAAATTATTTTCTTCTTTTCAATAAATCTAAATGAGTTTTCGTACTGATTCTGTTTCTGTTTTCTCTTCCTCAATGATTTCCATACCCGCCGCCTCTTCTTCAAGTTTTATTGATTTTCTTCTTATTTGAACAGCTTTCTCATCTCCTCCTTCTTCTTCCTCCAAATCTAACTCCTCTTCGAATTCATATATTATTCCAGCTCCATTCTCTGTCAAACTCTTTTCCATATTTTCTCGGTTATAAATCGCAAGAGATTCTTTGCATGCGTCAACTATATCATTTTTTGTGAGAGAATCCAAATCATTTCGCAAGTTTAGTATGAATTTCTTGAAAATAAAAATTAAAAGTTAAAAATATGGATTTTTTAATATTTACCACTGCTCTTTCAGTAAAAGCTCTACCAAAAACACTCCGTAAATTTCTGAAATAAGACTGGAATTTGAAAATGTTGCTCTCTTCCAACACATTCATCATTTCTTCAAAAGGATTCATAATAGTTTTAATACTGTTTTCAAAAACTATTCCATTGAATTGAGCCATTAAAAATTGCTTTTCGTTGTCCATTTTATCAATAAATTTATCATACTAAAGCAAAAAAAAATAGATAGTGATTTAAAACCATATATATATTACATCATTGGTGCTTGCTTTGTTGCAACTCAAAATAAAACATTGGAAATATAAAATTACAATTTTTTCTAGTAAACTTTTCCATAGTTTTCTTGAAAAACTTTCATGTAAGAGAGAAATGGTTTCCTTGTGCGTTTTAAAATCCTCAAAAATTTTTTCAAGATTGACATTAATGAAAAACGTTTTGAAGGACAAGTTTAATTCGCTGAAAAGGTTGTAAAAAACACGATTTTTGGCATTGTTGCTAATTGACACAAAATTCTTCAGCAACATTGATGAATCAAAGTTCTTGTCACATTCTTCTGGCTTCAGGTTGCAAATCTTTTGCAATTTTTCATTATACTCTTTGATCAAACTTGTGAAACGAATTGTATTGTTGCATAATACAATAAAGCGCTTGGTTTCTAAATCTTCTTCATCCTGAATTATTTAAAAAAATTATAAAACAAAATAAAAAAAAAAAATTTAAGATATACCATAATGTCTTCCAGTTTAGTTTGATAGAAAGAAATGAGATTTTTTCCAATAGCAGCTAATTTCAAAGCCATTTCCTTCAAAGGACATAACTTATAGCCCAGATCAAAGATTTCATTGATGATTTTAAAAAGATCAAAAGGAGAAGATGAAATTAAATTGTTGTCTTCATTCAAATTCATATTATTTTTTTTCTCATATTCAACAATTCCTTCAACGATTTGCTGAGAACTTTCTAGTGTCCTTGAGTAATAAATGTTGAGAAGGATTTTAATGCCTGATCTAATCCTTTCATCATCAAAGAATTGTTTCAAGGATTCAGCGTAATTATATATCCACATTGAAATTGCGAGATAATTAAAATTCTTAATAAAATAAAAGTTATGTAGTTAATTTGTATTTTTTTACCCCCATTGTGTCATAATAAGAATCCCAAAAAAGAGTTAATTCTTGACAAATTTTTTCATGAAAATAATCAATGTATTCCTTGATTATATCAGTTCTTTTAGGATCTTTTGCCAAACATGCATTCATAACCTTTATAAAATATTAAAAATTTTATTATGTTGTAAAAATACATCAATAAGCTCAATCTTCATATGATCAAGAAGATTAGTTAAGCTTTCGAAAGTTGTGATTCTTCGAAGTATTAAATAGATTTTATTTGTGATTGGAATTACTTTTCATTTTCAACAAGAACTCTTTCCTTCAATTTTTTTATATCCGAATCAATTTTGTCTCGAATATTCTTAGTTTTTTCGACCTGACTTTTTCCGGAATCGAAAATTAAAACAATGTTATCGATATTTTTTCTAATTCCCTTCTTTTTTTCTTTAGCAGTCATCATCGAATTTTTGAGTCCATCTACCCATCTATTTCAAAATTATGCCGATGAAAAAAATAAAATAAAAGGATTTACTTTTTTCTTTCAGCTTCACTTTCTGTATTCAGATGAAATAATCTATCTCCCAAATTAACTTTAAAACTATAGCCTTTCTCTTTTGATTTTGTCATATTTTTTTGAATGATTTCTAAACAATCCTTCATCTTGATTTCTCCTTTTTTATTCTCTTTTTTGTTGTTTTGTTTTGAGTTCACTTTATAATAATAAAGGGTGTCCAATTCCATCCATGGAGGAAGTTTATTTTCTTGAAGAATTTCCTCATCTTTTTTATCTTCCCACTGAAGAAATATTTTAATTTTAAATTAATTTAAAAGAAATTTACCAACGGCTTAGCAGAAACCATAACAAACCATCTTCTTTGAAAATATTTGACTTTTCCTTTGCTTCTTTTATCCAAAAATCCTAAGCAAAAAAAAATTGAAATTTTGAAAAAAATTTTTATTTTAACCTGTTAAAAGTCTATGATTCACAATTTCCTCAGGTTTGATATACTGCAAATATTGCCAAATGCCTTTCTCTGTTAAAACTGTCTTGTTGTCCAAAGTTTTAGTCAAAGCTGTCTCATCAGCTAATATTCCTATATTAAAAAAAAAATTTTAAAATTTTAAAATGTAAAAATGTGATAAATAATTAATACTTTCTTTTTCTTGAACTATTAAATGTAATTTATTTTGATCGAAATTTTTCCATTCTTCTTTGTTTTTTTTGTTTTTTTCTGTTAAAATATTTTGCTATAAACAAAAATTAAAAATGGTTTTAACTTCCTGATTTCGTGGGACCAACTGAGATATCTCGATCTTGCAATTCAAAAATAGGTTCTTTAGGGGTTTCTTGCAATTTTTCTTGAGCATCTGTTGTTGTTTTATAAGTTCTCAGAAATTCCAAATTGCTTATCCAAGTTTCCTTTTGGTCCTTATTTTCTGCTTTTAATTGGAAGACTCTATCTGGATAGACAAGAGAAAACTGATTTTTCTTTTCATCTTTGATTTCAACAATATTCCTGATAATTATTGATCCTTTGGGTTTTGCTGAAACATTCTAATTATTTTTGTTTTTAAAATTAAGGCTTTTTGTTTTAAATACGTTATTTTTAAACCAAGCCAACTGTTTCCCCTCATCAGCAATTAAAAAATACCTGAGTAAAGTCAGAAATGATAAAAATTAATAGTAGTACCTTTTCTGATAACCTTTTATAACACTAGGGCTTTTCTTATACAGATAGTCTTTCGATTTTTTAGCCTAAATATTTATTATACAATAGAAATGTTGAAATACTTACATTTTCAAATCGCTTCTGTTCGAAATTTTGAGAAATTTCGTTCAAGTTCATTTTAGTATATTTTATTTCAAAAATTTTAAAACAATAAAATTTTATATATTTTTTTCCTAGATAGTTCTCACATCTAAAAACTATTGAATTGTTCCTGAATCATTTTTCGATCTAAAAATTTTTAATTTAACTAAGAAAAATATTTTCAGAGTTGATCCAAAAATACCAAACCCCAGAAAAGATAAAAATTGTTAAATCATAAATTTTAAATTTTAAAGAAATAATATCAAAAACTTTAGTTTTCGGAATACACCCTCTTCATTATGATCAAAACCTTTTTTAAACAGTTGGAAAAAAGTCTTCCAAATGAAAAAAAAACTGAACAAAAGAAACAAATTGCAAATTTGGTGGAGAATACTCGATTCACGGAGAACCAAATTCTTGAAATGAAGAATAGGTTTGTAAAATTATATGCGTTGTATTTTCAGTAAAAAATGTTGTTGTTAGATTTTCCAAAGTCTCCAAAAAAAACAAATTAAATAAAGAAGAGTTCAGGCAACATATGGGCCTGCTCGGAATAGATTCAGCATTGTTTCTGTCTGATAGAATATTTAATATGCTGGATAACAATAACGACAATTCAGTGAGTTTTTCTTTTTTTAAAATTATAATTGGGAAAAAAGGTAGATTTCGAAGAATTCATGAAATATTTGGATGTTTTATTGAACGGGAGTGCTCAAGAGAAAAATGAATGGACTTTTAAATTGATAGATCTTGACAAAAAGGGGTTTTTTACTGTGGCAGATTTTTCAGCGTTGTTTGAATCTTTAGTTCATGTCTGGGTATCCATGACAGGAAATCAAATAAGTAAAAAAATGTGACCTAATCATCAAAAAATTTTATTTTTTAAAAATGAAAAGACTCAAATATTTTGAAACATCTTGATGATTATATAAAGGAAATTTTCAAGAAAATGGACATCCAAAAAAATAACAAAGTCAGCATGGAACAATTTAATTCGGTTGTGAGCAAAGAGCCTAATCTGTTGGAAGTTTTCGATGTGTTAAATAAAGGTCTCACTCATTCAATTGATCAAGATCATAAGACTTTAAAACATAAGGTCTTGGCCAATCATTTAACCCATATTTCTAGCCAAATTGATATGCTACTTATGGATTTGCAGGGCCATAATATAAGTTTGAAAAAAATGAAAACAAACGAAAATTCAAACTCTCCATCAATGAATGAATCAAAGAAAAAAAACAAGATTAATCATAAGACCAAATCTTCAACAGATCATTTATTTCCTAATTGTGACAGGAATCATTCGACTAAACCTGATTTTGGATTTTCTCCTTGTTTTTCGGACTATAAAGAGCCCTTGCCTTTTAATCCAGAGGAAGAAGAGTTTTTTTTGCATGATGAAAACATGTTAGAAGATAACAAAAATTCAAACGTAATGAAAAAAACATTGCGCAAGCAAAAATCAAAATCCGCTGCAACCATGATTATTGAGTCCCCTTCTCATAAAACTAAAATGAGAAATCAATTTTTTGCAGGTGAGCCTCCAGATCAAAGAAAATTGAAACGTTCATTGACACCAAATCAATTATCGCAAATTACGGACAAAAAATATGGTGATGATGAAAAAAGTGAGCATGAAAAACATGAGTTGACTTGTGAAGAAGATAAATATAAAGAAAATTCAATTGTTATTGAATCATTTCATTCAAAAACAGTCACAATAATTCGGAGGTTGAAAGAAATCAAGGAATCAGTGAAATGTGCTCAATTTTGTCTTGATGATTTGTACGAAAAGGATGCCGGAGTTAAAAAAGAGGAAAATGATGAAGTTCAGAGAAATATAATAGAGGAATTCAGGTTAAAATTTTTTTCCTCAAATTTCTTATAGATTTTTTTATCCAGAAACAAAAAAGACGAAATGATTTACAAAAAAATGAAAACAATAACGGCACAAAAAATACCTCGAAGAAGCATATTTAAAAAAAAGAAGACGGGCATCGAAAAAGCACAAAAAGACAATAGTTCCGTCGTTTTTTTAGGACATCACAATTGGAATTTGGTAGATTTCATTATTTAATTAAAGATTTTGATAAAGAAATATAAGGTGCTAAATATGATGATCGGTATCCAAACAGCAGTGAAAAGTTTTTTTATTACTCCAGGAGAAAAATTAACTATAGACGATTTTTCATTATCTTATTTTTTTGAAATTATTCCCAGGTAATTTCGCTTTTGATTTTATTCACTTCAAAATAATTCATAATAGAAAATATCAAAACTCTCAAGCCAATTTCAAAACTTGTAGATTTTTTGATTACGCTCCTCACGTTTTTTTGAAATTAAGAAATATGACGGGAATAAAAAATGAGGACTACCTTAGATCCATTGGACCGGAAAGAGTTCTGATAAATTTAATAAAAGGAAATGTCAATACTTTGTCAGAATTGGTTTCTACTGGGAAAAGTGGCTCTTTTTTTTATTATTCTGCAGACGGTAAATATACGTTGAAGACCATCCACAAGAATGAATACTATTTTTTACAAAAAATCTTAAAGGGTTATTATGAGCATATGGAAAAATATAAGAAATCATTTATCAATAAGTAAGAAAAATATTACATTTTTTCATAAAATAATTAAAAAAGAATATATGGACTTCATAAAATCACCTACAAAATGAGAGAAGATTTCCAGGAAAAGACTATTTATTTCATTATTATGGAAAACATACTCAATACGAATAAAGTGATTCATGAGAAATATGATATCAAGGGTTCACTTTACAAAAGGAAAACAATGGAAGTGTAAATTCATTTTAAAAAATTTTTTTCTCATTAAATCTTTTAGGGACCCAACCATTGCAAAAAAAGATATGAATGCTTTGGAAGCCAATTTTAAACTCAATTTTTCCCAAGAAGTGTCAGAAAAATTCATGGAACAATTGAATTTTGATTCCGAATTTCTGCAACAAAACAATATTATTGATTATAGTATGTTGTTTGGAATTCACAAAAAAAGTCTCAAAAATGTGGTGAACGAAAAAAGAAATAGCAGTGTCAATTCATATTTATTATCAAGCTATAGTTCCTTTGTCCCTAACTGCATCGACAACGTTCATAAATTTCTAAAATATGATATGAATTTATATATTTTTTTTTCAGTTTAATCGACGAATTGAATCGGCTGATGGAGAAAGAATTTATTATCTGGGAATAATCGACATTTTAACAAATTTTAAGTCTTTATTATTTTTTTTAATTATTAACTTGATTTTTTTTTCTTAAGTATGAAAAAGAAATGTGAGTCTGTGATTAAACAATGTGTTTTCGGTCCGACAATTTCAGCCATTCCCCCAAAGAAATATGCAGAAAGATTCACTGCTTTTATTTTCAAGTTAATCAATATTGGTCAAAGTGAATCTGAAGAAATCAAAAATGAAGTCTAAAAATTTTCTAATTTTCGTTTATTTCCAATTTTTTCACCGCTCCTTGCAGTCTTAATTTATTCTAATGTTAATATATATACAATCATATAAAAGGATGTATTAAGTTAAGAGTCGAAATAACTATTTAGCTAATTTTTTTTTAAAGAAATCTAAAAATTAAATTAGTTTATAATGAAGATGATATTTTTTATTTTCTCTTAAAAAAGATTTTTTAAATTTGTTCCTCATTTCAATATTACTTCCAAAGCAACATTTTCTTAAGTCATTGATCTTGGCAGTAATTTCCTAATTTCAATTTCATGGGTTTGTTAATACCAATAGATAGGATGATGCAGAACACTTTGTTGCAATCTTTGATGAAAGAAAACAGTAATATGTATGAAAGTTTGTCTAGAAAACTTGCTGTGGAACTTAAAATTCAAGGAACGCTTTCATTAAGAGACCAGAAACTAATCTGGATTGAATTCCCTAATGTTTAAACCCAACAAACCCAACCACAAAAAAGCTGGGAGCTCGAGTGTCAAAATGGTGAAAACCAGCTACATAGTTCGATGAATCAAACGCACTACAGCAAAGCGCTTTGTCACAACCCTGTAAACATTTTTTAGATAATTTAATATTTCCCTTATTTGATAAAAGATGACCCCAAAAAGCCAAACGAAACAACAAACACCACTCTATAAGTGTAAATTTGAAAAAAAATATAAAAATTCAACATAATTATGGTTATTTGAAGAAAAACAACCAAAAGAAGAAAATTCACATGAAACCTCATCGTCAGCTTTGCTGGGAGAGTCCCTAGTCTACGCCAGCTCCTTCATTTTCCCTCCAACAATGTCGCATTCAGCAGCAGTTCCTCCTCCATTTCTTCTGGCTTCTCTCAGCTCGTTGCCGTCATTAAATCTTGCCTGGGGCACATATACCCCTGTTAATCTTACTTTCAAATACTTGGCCAGACTTTGTGGGATGCTGTATATCACGTAATTTTTTCTTATATTTGATTAGTAGGTTTCTTCCCTCATTAACAATATCTAAAATAGATAACAATTTTAGGGGAAAAGCTTTGTTTTTCCGAGCAATTTTTATTATTGGAAAAAAATCGCATTATAAAAAATCACGCTTTTAATTTTTTGCCAACGGCTTTTATGGAAAAAAATCAAATTATTAAAAATGACTTTTTTAATGTTTTTGCAAACGTTTATTACATTCCTATATTATAAAAGAAAAAAAACACTCCTGAAAAAGAAGCATTGTGAGGCAAAAAACAAAGAAAAAGGAAAACCTTTTCTTAATATCATTAACTTTGATTCCTTTCATTTCAATGAAGGTATTATGCATTATAACAAAATAGAAGGCGTGTTGGTGTTGATTGATATCTTAAATCAGCATTGGAATTACTCTAGGTATCTTTTATTAAAAATCAATTATAAATTTGGATTTCGATATCCATTCAAATGCCAAAGTGATGGAGAGTCCTATTTCATTCATAATGTGATTGAAATTTGTCTTGTAAATTCCTTCATTATTTATTTTGTGCAAAAAAATGCTAAAAAAAAAATAATATTCAAAGATATTACAATTTGATAATCAGCAAATAAACTTTTGGGAGAAAATATTTTGGAAAAACTTGTTATAAATCAAAATATTTTTGCAATACCAATTCATAGCAGCAAATTATTATCAATTCTGCAAGGAGGAATAAAGGAAAAATCTGCTTATAAATGTTGATGAAAGCACTCAACAACAAAACTTTCCCTCAAAATCCAGAAAAAATATTATTTTTTGTTTTAACAAATCATTTTAAGAAGAAAAAAAAAAATATTTTATTTAATGTAAATTAGCATAAAACGCTTCATTCAATATGATGTATTAGATAAAAAATATTTTATGAGTCTCAAGAAGGAAGGTTCTCTCCCTTTTTAAATCTTTCAAATCTCTATCTTAGTATAAAATTAAGAGTGGCTTTATTTATGAGTTAAAAATGAGTTTCAATACTGTTTTAATTTTATTAGGCTCATTTTATTTTTAAGCAATTTATTCCTTTTTATAAGCCTTTTCATAAATTATTCTTCTGACTTGTTGTAATGAGACAAAAAACACAATATTGAATGAAATAATTCTATTAGCATTTGCCGTGAATCCGTTATAGAAAGCTAATGGGCCCTTTTTAAATTAGTTATTATAAATTTGTTTTCACAATTGTACTTCCTTCTTGAAAGTCTTATAAATGCAATCAAACACATTTTTATAAGTTTCTCCTGTTCCTTTCTAATCAGTTTTTTATTTAAAAAAAATAGTTGATAAAATTGACTTTAGCATTCATTATCCTTGTTTTTACAACATCAACCTTCACAAATTCATGAAAAAAGAAATAGCAAAATAAATACCGGACTTCCAACTACGGTTGCGACGAATCCTGCCCACGCAGAGCAGAGGAAATGACACCAAATATTATCATTCATTAATTTATACTTGATAACTCTTTCTTTCGCATCATCATAGGTCGCTAACTCTGCAGCATTAATAATGGCATTTCTTAACACATTAGGTCCAGCTCCAGTCCAATAGGCCTTTATTCTTAAAAAAAGCTTTAAGAACAATCTTTTAAATCAAAAACCCTTCGTTTTTATATATTTTGATCCAAGCATCCGTAACTCCACTATATCTCTTAGGAACTCCTTGAGGAAGATTTCCTTCTGCCTGAAGTCTTATCTTAATGACATCAGTGGGGTTTGCGATTAAGATTCCTATTGCTCCACTTGACAAGCCAGCAATAATTTTTGTATATAAAGGAATATCACCTTTGAAGTCTTTGCCACAAATCATATTTTTGATAGGATCATAAAGTCCTGTTCTAAGAGATGCATAAACAAGTTGTCTCTGAAACCCGGCGTAAATTCCTTTATATGGAGAACGAAACCCTTCTTCTTTGATCATCACCAGAACAGTATCAAACAGCCCTTTATATTTTGGTATGTCTCCGGTTTTCAACCTTTGACCTTGAATTTGGAGCCTCACTTTAGCTGTATCGAGAGGAATCGTTGCCAGCTAATTTTATCAATAACAGTCAAAATTAAATTATACCTCTGAAATACAGCCGGCCACACCTCCAGTAATCATTTTGACCCAGAGAGGTAATCCATAATCTCCCATATTGGATTTGCCCATGGTTTTTTAAAATAAAAGATATTTAATCAAAAAAATAACGAAGACAAAATATATGAATTTGAAAACTCTTCAATAGTGAAGTTTTTCTTTGAAAATTTTAAATAAATTTTTTAATTTTTTAAAATGAATTTTGTTTTTGTTGAAAAAAAAAAGAATGTTGTCCTTAAGAAACACATAAAATTTTATGTCCCCTCTTATATGGATATCACCCTTCTTTAAATTCGAACTGGAGCTTCCGATTTTTCTTTTTCCTCCCTTGTCCTTTTCTCGATTTCTTCAATTTTTGTATTAAGCCATTGATAATAATCCTTGCTTTCTTCCTTCTTTCTAATTTCTTCCCATTTTTTATCCTTATTCATATTTAAATATAAATTCCTGATATAATACTGAAGATAAAAAAATAACTGTCATATTTTCGGCAAGACGGAGCAATTTCGAAAACATATGAGAACCAATCTAAAATTATTTTTTATTTTTATTTAGTTCTTTTTTTTTTAATACCTTTCTAGCAAAAAAATTGATCACAAATTGAGGAACATAAGGTACTTTTGGTTCCATATTCAATAAAGATCTCAACTTGAATTTATTTCTGGTTATTGGTGTCACTTCAAAACAAAAATGATCCATTTTCAATCTCACACATTTCTCTGCAGGAGGAATCTCGAAATCCAATCTCTGTAGCATTGCTTTATCCTAGTAATTTAATAAATTTACAAAAGAAATTCGTTTATTATTAGAAACTTCATCAATAGTTTTGGAGATTATCAAAATTGTGTTATTTTTCTTAATTCTATCAACCCCAAAACCTCGAATATATCCTTCTCTATTTGACCAAAATGGAATATCCAACATGAAATAACACAATTTCGCTCCTTTGCTAATTTGTCTTATCTATTTTAAATAGAAAAATAACAATGAAATATATTTATTAAAGAAAATACTGAATAGCTTTGAGAACAAAATGGGACAAACTCATTAAAATATTCAATCTCGTACACTATGCTGCACATGTTTTCAATTGGGAAATTCAACTCCCCTTCCATTTTCATCGTGTAAGAGTTGCTATTTGGATATTTTTTGTATTTTGTAGTCACTGTGGAATTGCTGGAATCAACATACCATCCTTCTTCATCATTTAAATATTGACAAACCTCTTCAATATGCTTGTAGGTTTCTTCAACGTCAATCAAAATATTCTGGTCCTTCTGAGACAAAGCCTTCATATCGAAACTTAGAAAAAAAAATTATTTTAAAAAATCAGGTTGGATACTTTTCGGATTCTCGTAGTTCTTTTGCCAAAGCGTAAGCCTAAATATTATAGAGTTATATTTATTTTAAAGGTCAAAATGAACATCGTCATAAAGACAATCACTGACAAGAGCTGAAATTTTCTTGATGTTATCTTCAACAGAATTCGATAGTAGATTTTGAACTTCTTGAATTTCTGCCTTAAAAAACAAATAATTTATAAAAATATTAGCAACTATAAACCTTGGTTTCTTCTATGACAATTTCTTTCTTTCCTTCTTTTTTATTTTTATTTTTTTTGGGGGTTTCTGCATCTTCTGAGTCTTTTTTTTCCTCCTCACCAATTCTTTCGAAAAGATCACAGAATTTTTTTCGTTCACTGCTCTCACTAGCAACCACCTTAATTTCTTTTTCTTCCTTCGAGTCGACTTTTTCAAATAAATCTTTTGGACTTTGATTTTTTTGGATTTCTTCTTTTGGGGTTGTTTTCACTTCCTCTATTTGTTCAGTTGGTTCCATTTATCTTAATAAAAATTATTTGAAATTTTTTATTTTTTAAATTTTTTTCTAAAAAAATTGATTTTTTCTGTTTCTCAAATCAGGAAATTTTAATTAATTATCATCAATATGAAAATTATTAATTTATTTTTTCTATGACCCTAATTCCAAACTCTATCATTCCAAATCAAATTGCAGTATATATAATAAAAAATTGCACTTGAGCAAAACACAAATGTTGAAATAATGGCCCAAGTTATATGAAATCTCTTAAATTCTGGGAATTCATGAAAGTAATTCCAAAATACGTTGTTGTAGACCATAAACTTGATCTTTCCATCATTTTTCTTGAGCATGAGAGAAGAAATGATATCTTGATTCAATGAAAGTCCCTCCAATTCTAAATTATTAATTTGTACAAAAAATTATTGCTTAAAAAAACCTGAAACTACAATATCAAACCCCCAATTAATGTTTTTAATGGATTCACAAATCTCTGCCGAGAATATCATGTTTCTAAACGGGTCAGGGTTCTTCTGGAGATTTGTTCTAAAGACATCCAAGGCTGTGAAGTACGAATAAAGCGACATCATTAGAAATAAATAAAGGAAAATGTTGACAATGGGAACCACTAGAAGGATCAAGAGGAATAAAATGGTCCCTGCAGGATTTTTGAGAAATGGAAACAGTTTTGAGTAGATAAAGGATTCCTTCATGAGTTTTAATTTGATGTCATCCACAAGACAATAATCACTGTTATAGTTCAGAATAACATAATTGTATTTTGAAATCGGGTTGTTCTTGAGAGGCATCTTATTTTCGTTTGGGTTAATTAACCCTATTTCTGAGTCGCTGAGAAGAGCCACCTTGCTCATTTTTATATTTGGGCTGAAATTTGGTTTTAGGTTTTAGAGAAAAAAATATTAAAATCTTATTATTGAAAAAATTTAAGGTCTTTTTATATTAGTTATTCTAAAAATAAGGTTAAATCCAATTTGACAGTCCCTTCTATTTTAATCATTTTGTTTTTGGGGAAAATTGAGTTGGGTTGTAAGGAAACATGGACCTTGTTTTTTGGAATTTCAGGAGCGTCTTTGTTTTTTCGGGGTCTACCTCTTTTCTTCTTCTGCGGGACACTATCTTCTTCAATTTTGATATTGTTGTCTTTTTTGAAAAACTTTTGGGAATCTTCTTTGGAAAGCAACTTTTTGTCCTTTTCTTTTGATTGAACTTCCTTGCTTTTGTCAGTGTCACCAATGTCTTCCAAGAATTTTTTTTTTGCTTTATTTTGCAGAGGATCTTTCTCAAATTTATGCTCCTTTGAGTCATCGTTTTTATGAGAGGACATTTGCAGGATTGAAGAGCCTTCTTCCGAGGATTTGTGATCGTGAGGCTTCTCTAAGTCCACAAAAAGTTCTATGGATTTCTGATTCGATTTATTAAGCATTTTTATTAAATTATTGTTTGCTAATTAATAGTTTTTTTGAACTCAAATTTCAGAAATTGGAGCCGAAAAATTGGGTCGAATGCAAATTTTGGTTTTGAATTTATTTAAATTTTTTGAATATATCAAAGGTCAAGTAATAAAAATGCTAGATATATAATTATTTCAATAAATAATTTAATTTTAAAAATATTTATTTAAGAAAAAAATTAACCAAAAAATATTTTAATTTCAAGAAAATAATTTAATTAAATTTTTGTTTTTTGTAAATTTAATTTTTAGAATTTCTGGCAAAAATAAAAATAAAAAACTAATGTAGTTTAGTTATAATTTGCCTGCCTCATTCCAATCATGGATTCGTTCTTTCAAAATAATTTAAATTTCAATTTTTTTTTTTTTTAAATTACATCTGATTTCATTTTTTCCAGAACAGATTTTAGCTGTATTCCAGTGAAAATCAGCAGAAAAAATGCGATGGCCTGAACCAATATTCCTAATTTTCAATTTTATCCAAAAAAACACAAATTCTTCTTTACCTACAAAGCCGAAATTGTAGAGAGCAGGAAGTCCATTGTAGCATAAACTTGCTTCGCTATCGACGCTGAATTGTCTTGGACCTACACAAGCTTTCAAGTTTTCCAATCCCTAAAAAATTTCAATTTTGGTCATTTTTTTTTATACATAAAGAAAGCTGTCTAAATCTGTAATAATTCCTCCCCAGAGGGTGAGGTTTGAGTTTGTTTCAAAGGTGGCTAAAATTGTTTTTAAATAAAAAAGACTTTAATCCTTACAATTTTTATATAAGGCAATGATATCAGTGTGATGATTAATTTTGAGATAATAATCAGAATAGGCGCTATTCTTTATTAGAACGTACTCAAAATTATCAAACAAATTTTTGGATTACATTTAAATAGCTAAAGTAAAAGTCAATGGCCAAAAGAAGATCATTCATACCATCGTTGTTCACTTCAATGATATTTTTCACTGATTTCTAAAAATATTTCAAAAGAAAAGAAAAATTTTAAAAAATATTTTCTGGTTTTACCGAACTAAAGCAAGGAAAATAATAAAAAACTCCTGTTCCTGATTCAGGATATTGACCATCAATGATTTCAGAGTTCTTAAATAAATATAATTTTTTTAAATAAATATTATGGTCATGCTTGTTGGCAAATATCTCCAATTTTGAAACAGTCAGAAAAGTAGAAGCCTGAAAGTCCGAAAGCCATTGCTGAAAACAAAATACAAGAGACTCCAAGGATCATGGTAAAGGCTGATAATTTTCTGATTATGCCTAAATTTTTTTCATTTACCAACGATAAAAAAAAAATAAAAAAAAATTATTACTGAAAGTCATCAAAAATAATGTCGTGAATCCAAATATGAGGAATAAAACAGCAAAACCAAGGAAAACACTATAATCACTACCAAGAGCTTTGGAAAAATCGTTTGCTCCATCTTCAAAAGAAGTTAAACAAAATTTATTAATTTTTTTACTGTTGGCCGACTGAGATGAAGCCATGATATCTGCGAAGGTATAGCTATCTAAGGTGAAATTTTGAGTTGTGTCATTTGGGTATGTCAAGTTCATTTGCTAAACGACAAAACCATTGAAAAAAAAAATATATAATTGAATTTACATTAATCTTTGTCGAAACATCATAAAATCTCTGAGCTTCAGCAACCTCTGTTGCTCCCATGTTTTTCAATGAATTTTGAGCTATTGTCAAGTTGTTCCTAAAATAAAATTCAGTTTGTTTATTTTAAAGGATTAGATTAACCCAAAAATGTTTGTTCCGTGCATGGCTACCACCATTCCGCAAAACCAAAGCATAAAAGCTAAAATCGTTGTAATCAATGAACAATGTCGTTTGAATCTCGTCACTGTGAGGAAAGTTTCACCTGCCTCTCCTTTTCCACCACATCTCCCCAAACCATACCTGAAGACCACAAATAAAATTCCTATGAACATTATCACACTTCCAATTAAGAAAAATGGAGTTCCAAGCGCAACGATGGAACTTTTATAATAGCCCTCTTCAGGAGCATAGGTTTTTGGAACTGGGTCAAACTCCGAATTATATCTAGGCATGCTGTCTTTCCAATCGTACCATTTATTTTCCTTTCAAAAAAATTAAAATTAAAATATTTGGATTCATAAGAAACTCATTACGAAGGCAGCTCTACTTGATGCCGACAATTGACTGACTGGATTGTCTGCAACAATCACAATGAAATTGTCTTGAGAAGAGTTGGAAGAATTTGAGGAATTTGAGGAATTTGAAGAATTTGAAGTGTTAGTCGAGTTGGTTGATGTTGTATTTGTATCAAGAATCCGCTGATCTGCATAACCTGAAAAAAATTAAATAAATATGATAGGTGTGTAGAATCTAAACTATGGGAAATGAAGGAAAATGATAATAAGCAAAGTAAGAGTATGAATTTCATCTAGGAATGAATGATCGATCCAGTTTAAAAATTTCAAATAGTTTTGAATAATTTTTTATTTTTATCCAAAAAAATTCAATAAAATTTATTTAATTAAATAAAGCTAAACGTCCTGGCAAGGATATGCCTTTTATTTTCAGAAAAAAAAAAAAGAAAAAAAAATACTTTTGTTTTTTTATATTTGTGAAAATGCTTCCGTTTGAAAAGCACACATTTAAAAATAAGGTTTTAAATATTTAAAAAACTATAGTTTATCAAGAACATTGAATAAAAAGCACAACATAATTTGCTGTGATTTTGCCCTGCTCTCTTTATTTTTTGCGAGATATCTTCAAAAATGACCTATTAGACAAATCATTTTTGCTTTTTTCCCGCAGAAGTCGCAGAACAAAAGATATTTACAAATATTCAAACAACAATTCAAAAAATTTGTTTTCCAAATTTTTCTAAAAAAAAATTACAAAATCTTGATTTTTTTTCCTTATATATATATTGAGAAAAAAACACTTTGTTTGTTTTTAATTAAAACAAAATTTATAAAAATGTTGCTTGTATAATCATTTAAAAATTTACATAATATGTTTATTTTTTATTGATAAAAAAGCTTTCGATATTTTCCCCCGTATTTGAAATGAAAATAGGTTTATTGTTTTCGAAAATGAACTCATCATCGAATTTGGTCATTAGCATATTCCTCGTCTTTTCGCTCACATTCACAGATCCTGGCTTTCCGTTTGATTCCATTTTATTGGCTATATAAGCATTATTCCCATAAACATCATATCTAATGATATCAGTTCCAACAATCCCTCCTATAATGTCTCCCTTAAAAAAACGTCAAATATTCAAATTTTTCTTAATTTTTTGAAATACTGTATGTATTCCTATTCGCATATTGAAATTCTGATAAGCCTCGTTCTTTTCCCGAACCGCAGTTATAACTTCCAGCATGGAAAAAGCAAATAAAACAACATTTTTTGCTTCTTCGTAAATGTTACGATTTTCCTTTTCAGTGATGCTTATTGCAACATAGCAATCCCCGATTGTATAAAGTTTATACACTTTTTGCTTGAGGCATAATTTGTCAAATTCAGTGAAGACTTCTCTTAATAAAGCAAAGACCTCGTTGGGCTGGACATTGTTGGAAAAAGCAGTGAAATTTACTATATCCGCGAACAAAATAGTCACATCTTTAAAATCATCAATAAGATCAGAAGAGTTTTCTGATTTATCGACTAATTTTTCAAGGACCTAAATTTCAAAAATATTATTGATTTAAAAGATCGAAAACCAATACTTACATGTGGAGGTAAAAGATATTGAATTATCTCGTTCAATCTTTTTTTCTCATATTCAGTGATTCTCATTTTATTAAAGAAATCGATTTCCATCTTAATTTTGAAATATTTCATGCTCAAATTCCACAAGCCAAAGCTCAGAAACGCAATAATAAGCTTTAAATTGTGTTCGTAAACTGATAAAATGATAACACTGAGATAAAGCAAGAAATATGTGCATGTTAAAACAACCACATGCTTTAATGTTAGGAAACTCAGTTGCGAAACTGAGTAATAAATCAAAATTAACATAAGTTCAGGGACAATCATGTCATCTTCCGCATTGAATTTTAAGGCTACCACTGAAATCAACCCATAAATAGTTATTAATATCGGAATTAAAGCCTTATAAATCCTGGTGATCTTGTGACTGAAGCACATCATAATGAAAATGATGAAAATCAAGATCATATTCCCAATAGTGAATTCTGTGATATAAGAATACCTATCCTGCAGGAAGAACTTAAAAAAACTCATAACAAAAAGAAACACACAAAGGAAACTCAAGAGAAAATGATCATTGTTGCGATTTTTCTCAAACAACTTTCTATAGAAATCTTCCTCGAGATCCTTCTGATCTTCAGAGAAACTCAACCATATCCCATGTTCCTTAAGAATTGTCTGTGGATTTTCCTCCTGTGTTATAATTTCAAGTCCAGATTGCTCACGAATAGACTTCCGCAAAGCATTCAAATTCTTAATGATCTGAGGTTTTTTCTCAAGACATTGGTAAAACTCCTCAATTTGTTCGTCTTCAAGATAATCCAACAAGTTTGAAGAATCCCCGATTTTGTTTCGTGATTTCCCATGGATGACCACATTATCTATCTTGATCATCTTGCTAGAGTCCACGATGTTGTGGTTGGAACTTCGCGGCTTCCACATAGAATTACTATTTTTGGAGTCTTTTTGAGACTTTCCAGTTATCCCTTTCTCTTCTATTATCAAATCTTCAATTCGATGGATCGGGAGGTTTTCATTCAAAGTCAAATTGTTTGTTATTTCTTCAAATGATGATTTAAAATTTGGAATCAATAGTATCTCTTTCTTTGGCTTTTCTTCCTGGATGTTCAATACCAGTTGAGTAAAACCAGTTTCTTCAAATTTAGCTATTTCTTCATTTTTGTATATTTGGTTCTTATTCTCAATAAAAGACTCATTTTTGTCCTGAGAATTAAATGAAATTATCTCCAGTTTCTCATATTTCTCATTCTCAGTCTGATCCATCTTCAAATCAGGAGAGCTACTTTTCTTCATTATCTTCTCTGTTAACGTCAAAAAATCGTTTTTTCCCATACTTTGTGACTTCTGATGGGAGATTTTTTGATTAAATTTCTTAACTTCTGAAAGCATATTGAAGATTCTGCTGAAAATCCTACGAAAACTTCCTTCCCTTTTTAAATTCGGATAGGAAGAAAGTTTATGAAAACTCTGCAAATCTTCATTATTTTTGTCTTTGCTACTGGGAGCACTGAAACAGCTTTGCAATTCTTTGAGCTTGATGATCTTTTTCTTGCTAAAAATTATCGGTAAAATCGGAAACGTCTTTTTGCTGTCAGTTTTCCTTGATTTGTTTTCTCCCATGCGTTCAGTCAAATTAAATTCTTCTTCATTGATTGGGTTGATTTTCATCACCAAAGAGTCTGCTTTCTTCAAAAAGCGACTAGCTTTACGAGAATTGAGCTTTTTATCGCTGGAATCATTGAGAAAATTGCTAATTGGGAGCTTGCTTTCATTATTGTTCCCACTATTTACCTTGAGATTCGAAAGTTGTGGAGGAGAAGGGGAGTTTATCTGAGAATTGTGACTGAGTTTATTTTTGACATGAAGAATGCTGGAAGGAGAAGATATAAAATTCAGCGATTCGTTTTCTTCTATTATGATATTTCTTGGTGAAGGACTCATATTCAAGAGCTTTTGGTAGGTTTTCTTAGAAACATCAACAGCACCTTCACTGAGGTCTCGTTCCTTTTTCCTTACTCCCATTTTGATTTCTGGTAAAAAACCCGTGCTTGGTTCGCTCGAATCATTATTACATTCACGCAGCATAATAGACATTCCTGTGGTGAAGAATCATTATTACATTCACGCAGCATAATAGACATTCCTGTGGTGAAATTTGTCACAGTTTGCGCCTTCTTATGCAAGGGACTGAAGAAACTATGTTTAGGACTTGACAAACACAGATTCTTATTGAAAATTTGATCACCGGATGTGAGCTTCAGTTCCAATTGAAAGGTCTTCAAATTGCCTTTGCCTTTCGCCTCAACATACTTTGGAATAAATCTATATTTGCTTGAATATTTATCGTTCAATTGCTCATAGGCAGCTTCTGATATTATGATCTTACCAGATAATCCTGTTGAACAAACCCTGGAAGTTGTATTTACCGTATCACCGATCAATGAGAATTGTGGTTTGTGATATCCTATAACTCCTGCTAAAACTGTTCCGTAATGAATGCCGATCTTCAGTTCAAATTCCTTTAAAAAATCTCCCCATTTGTATTGTTTTGCCAATCGCATCATTTCGATTGCAAGATCCAATATTCTTGTTGTTGAGTTTTGTGCTGTTGAACGATCAATCATGTTCTCATATTCATATTCCTTCAAACCTGCGCATGCCATATATGTTTTACCAACTGTCTCGATTTTCTGGACTTTAAAATTGAAGCACAATTTATCAAAAGAACGGAAAAGCCCATCGAGTAAATTGATCAAGCGCTTTTTTTCAGCCACAACAATTTTGTCGAATTCACAAATGTCGCAAAATAACACCGCCACGTTGCCTTGATCCTTGGAAATAGTAAGGACTCCTTTGCACATGAGATTCTTGATGAAGGAAGGCACCAAAATCGAAAGGATGTCATTGATTTTGTTGGTTTCCATTTCCAGATTGTTCTCAGAGAGAAATATTTGATTTTTCAGTTTTCTGAACTACAAATTTTTTAATTTTATTTTAAAATTTATTTAAATTTTGGAAGAATATAAAGAACCTGAAAACTTTTCACTAATTTTAAGAAGAAAAAGAAGCATGCGATAAAACAAATACTGTAATTGAGGTAGCTCAGTACTTCATTTGAGAAGAAGAGATCCTGAGAAACAGAGAGCAGATCTTCCAGATATAAACATGTGCTAAAAAATGTTATTTATTCGAGAAAATTATTGTTTGTTTCATGTTTACTATATGACTATGATTCCCAAATAACCAAACGTAAAAATGAGATCATAGGTGAAATCGGAAAATATGAAAGATGTAAGCAGTGAAGTTGACAAAAATGCAGATATATATTGATTAATTCTGTCATATCCAAGCATATTGAATCCATAATGATAATAAAACATGTAGTAAATGAGCAAAAATAAAAGATTAACCATTATCTAATGAAAAAATAATCAAATAAAAAAAAATTGTATTTTTACAAGGAAATGGCTCACTCGGCAATGGTTTTCATAAAAAATAAGAGAAAACACAAAAGAAACACCCAAAGCCACAATGCTCATAAGTAGTAAGTGATTCACATCTTTCAAAACGAAAGATGCCTCCGAAAGTAAAGCTGAGAGAATAAAGCCAAGCACAATATGTGTGATCCAAATCAAAATCTTTCTAAATTTTAGCAGATACTTAAAATCGAAGCTGAGGTAGTTTCTGAGAAGATTTTTATTGCTGAATTTCAAGGTCCAGGAATTGTAATGCATGTCGAGCTGATTGTTGCCCGTCTGAATATTTACAACTTTGGTAAAATAATGGTTTTTTTATTTTATGAAAGGAGATTTCGATTTACTTTCTTTGATGGATGGATCAAATTTGGTCGATTTGAAAATTAATTGAATGAGCTTCGATTGTTTTTTCCTTAGCAAAATAAAAGAAAATATAATAATAGAATATTGTACTTGAAACTATCTAAAATCCAATATTCATAAATGTTAAACAATAATTCTTTCGCCTTGTTGAATGGAAGGTCTTTTAATTTAATTTAATTTTATTTAAGAAAAAAATTGTTCATATTTTTTTTTACCTTGGAAAATTTTTAATGCATGTTCATAAAGCGTCATTTTGTTTTCGAGTAATGAGTAAATCAAATCCAAAATAAAAGAATACAACGGGGCTATCGTGATATGGGAAGCGTAATTTGCGAAAGTATTGTATTTCAAATCGCGTGATTGAAAATCCATTAGGAAATTTTGTCTATTGAAATCCTCAGTCCTTAAAATCATCAAATCAATAACCACGAACACACACCATAATAAGAAAACAACGAAAGTAGTGAGCGATAATTCATTTTGATATATAAAGATCTAAAATAAAATTTGTTTATATAAAAAGAAATAAACTTTTTTAACTTGTATATAAATCAACAGCGATAGAGAAATAAAGACTTCCCCTTGATATTCATTCATGGTCTTTATCAAATTTTCATCAGAAAAATCCACAAATAATGAGAAAATAAACAACAAAAAACACGTTATCCCCGAAGGAATCACAATCCTGAAAACAAAATTCCTAAATTCGTAACTTTTTGGAATCGTCTTCTTCTTATATAATAAAGGAACCGTCCTCATAATCAATCTATTCTTCTTATCCTTCAAAAAACAAAAACATAGAACCGATAAAAACAGCACGTTCTTCAAAATTAGAACCAAAAACAATGTGGAAATCACATCTGGATGAGAAAAATCTGTGAATAACTCATAAGCGAATCTTAAATAAAGAAATAAATTCCCAGCAAACAATATCCAATAAATAATATTTTCAATAAGCTCGCTACTTAACCTGCCAATTACTAACACAGTTTCCGAAAAATTCTCGAATCCTTCCATATAAATATCTTCGTTTAAACCTTCATTTTTTTTTTCGCTGATTTGAAAACTAATATCTGCCTCCTGCAACATCATGAGATCCCCTTGATTTTTTCCAATTGCCAGAATATTGAAATCGTATATCTCTTGATTCAATTTCTTGGACATCATCAAGAGTTCCTTCTTAAGAATTGGAGACATGTTATAACCGATGAAATGTGAAGCTAACATTGTGAGGAATTTGAAATGATTGAAAGAGGATTTGCTTTTCAAGATTAATTCGAAGGTCGGTCCATCAACTATAAAAATGAACTTATCCCTCATTTTGAAAACATTGAAGGATTTTTTCAACGAGGCTTTACGAACCCTCTTCTTTTCCTGAGAAAACGGTTTTTCATGGAAAAGGTCTTTCTTCAAATTGTTTAGAGTGTATTTGATCATGGTTGCTAGTGATTCCTGATCATAAGCTAGCAATTTCTTGATGTTTGAATGTTCATTTAATATTTTTGTCTTATATGCAATGGACATAGCCTTATCTTCGTCATCTTCAGATAACAGAAACAATTTCATTTTTGCTTCCTTCAGATTAATGATGCTTTCATTTGCAAAGGGACACAATTCGTATTCAAAATACACCCCCACTAAATAAGATAAATTACACTCATATTGATTGTATAAATCATCGAGTTCGGATTGCTCGTCAATCCCAGTTTGTTTCACCCCCTTCTTATGAAGGAACTCATTCTTCTCCTCATAAGTCATCTCCCTTTTGCAATAAAACATTATTTGATATCCGAGTTCTCTGAGTTTTTGCCCCATTTCCTTGATTTTCTCTTTACCGCTTTCAATCATGTCTAAATTATTGATAATCGAATTGAAATCCAAAGACCAGACATATAATGTAGCCTTCAAATCATCTGGATTATTCATTGAAGAGTATTTCTCGTTCACCAAAATTGAAAATCGATTCCTTTTCGCAGAATATTCGTTTATGGAAAGTATTGGATAAAACTCGTTAAATTCACAGGAATGGATCTTGTAAACTGGGATCATATCAGCGCTTATCCTCAAGTTGCCTTCGAAAGAAAACCCCAATTCCCGGCAAAACCCCAAAGAAGCCGCATGATAGCGATTTTGTGTTTCATGGATTAAAATATCGGGACTTTTTTTATTAAATTTCGTTTTTGTGTTATGACACAAAAGCATCGCCTTTAATGATTCCTCCAAAATCCCTAATTTATCTTCATTTTGCGATGATAATCCCATTGGATACATTTCTTTATTTAATGGTTATTCAATTATTTAAACTGTAGATAAAACCTTGATTGTGGTAATCTCGTTCCTGCGATGTAGTCTTGAAATAGCCTGCTATTTTTTTTTTCTCAGTGCTGTTGACTTCGATATATTTATTTTTCAATAACAACCCAACGATTTGGCTTTCATTTGACTTCAATAACGTGTTTTCATTGATGAACACATGTGAGACATTATTCAAATTGTTGAAAGTATCGAGATTTCGGATTTCGATTTTGCTCTGCTTAAAGTTCGAGAGTTTCGACAACTTAGTCAAATTTGTGCTTTGTCTTTCAATAATAAATTTCTGGAAAATCAAAATGATTTCGAAGCTGAACTCATAGAAAAAACTGAGCACTGGTGAATAATAAATCAATGAATATTGGAAAATCGTGGAAGGGATTTTTAATCCCAAGAAACTCTCGAAATCTGCTGTGGTTGGGCGAATCTGAAAATATAATTCCTCGATCTTTAATTATAACAATTTTAGCAATTTCTCAATTAAAAACAATTACCAAAGCAAATAAGATAACTTCCAGGATAAAAAAAAAAATGAAATTGTTCAACAATTTGCGAAAATAGTTCTTTTTCGTGCATTTCGATGGGATGTTCCGCATCTTTAATGATTCTGTCTTGATAAACAAAACCATCCCCAATACCCATTCTGTGCTCTTTAGTACTGAATTTTCCAACACAATGTTCTCAATCCCAAAATTTTCCACTTTAGGGTCCTTTTTCAGCTTTATGTACCCTTTTATTGAGTTAATATTGGTTTCCCTTATATTTTCAATCACTATTTTCCCGGTAAGAATGTTTTTGTAATTTTCCAGGTCTTTTTTAAGCTCTGACTCGTCATGAACTACATATATATTAAAACTGATTCTTTTATTAAGTCGAATTACATGAGGTTTTCTTGAGCTTATGTTTAACTGAATAGTTTGAATTCCCATAGAAATCAGAGTCCACTTGACAGAAATCATCACTTATATCTAAAATCAACGTGTCTCCTGGAAATCGCTCATTTTTTTTCACCAGGATTATATCACCCACCTAATAAAATTCCTTTGTTATAAAACCTTCTATTTTGCGAACCTTAAGATTTTTGGGGTTTATTTTCTCGTATTTCATGGCAATGTTTTGAAAGTTTATTCGCTGTTTAAAATTTTATCATGCTAAAATAATAAATAAAAGAAACGCGTGTTTTTTCATCAGACTCTTTTTCCTCAGTGAACAATTTGAAATGCTGCAAAAGCAAGGTCTTTATAAAGAAAAATACCAGAAATGCCAAAATAAAGCCCAATTGAATTTCTTGGCTTAATATAATAGAACGAGTTTCCTGCTGGGTCTCAACCAAACACATGATCACAATATTGCAAAAAATCCCAATTCGCGAGAAAAACAGAAACAGCTTATTTGCAATAAAGCCAATGACTTTCTATTTTTATTTATTTAAGGGGAAATCTAGATAATTGTGTTTGGCTCTAATTTACATATAAATTGGTGTTTTTTTGAGCCTTGGAATTCTGCACTTCCCCTTTAGAAAACTCGATCTAAAGAAATTTTTTCAAGAAAAACAAAAAACAAGTCTAAAGTCTAACTTTCTTTTTGGTTTTGATATTGTTGCGAAAACGAAGCAGGAAAATCGAGCAAAAGTTTGGAAATTGCATTTTGTTGTTAAAATAAAAAGAAATTAATGAAACGATATGAAACAATATGGAAAAATTGCCTTAATATAAATTAGTAAAATTAATTATAAAAGGTTTTATTTAAAAAGAAAAATTATGGCGCATAAAATCCAAAACTGCTCCTTCGTTTTATTGCCAAAAATTCATGAATCTTTTCCAAAAAGGCGATTTTTCAGAGTGATGGGGACTTTGGAAAGAATTTTCCATTTGAAATCACTGGATTTAATGGAACAGTCGACTACTGAAAAAAAGTGTTTTTTAATGAAAATTCAGGAAAATTTAGGGGGTTTTCTTGACAGTGAAATTCTTTTGGGAGTGTTAGAATATAAAGGAAGCTTCTTATTATTGAATTTCGAGTTGATTTTGAAGGATTTGCAAGTTATTGTTGGAAAACGCTATTTCTTTTATGGGGAAATAACCACAATTAACAATGTTTTGATCCTGGTGCCATCAGTATATAGCGTTTGTGGGGAGGATTTGGATCTTTTCGTTTACGAGAAAACTGTGGAAATTATGGAAACGGATCTTCTATTGAAATAGCTCGTGGATTTGTGTTGAATGGTGGGTAGGGGTGACCCTTCCCTTAAACTTTTGATAATTTTAATCATTTCATTGGAATTTCCTATATATTTTTTTTTTTTAATTTATAAAAAATCGTAAGATTTTTTTATTTTTTTATTTTTTTTTTTATGTGGGAGCGTCCTTTATTAATAAAAAAAAAAAATTTGGAAATAAATTCAAAATTTTTTTAATTTTTATTAAATCTTTCTGTAAAAAAATGTTCTGATAATTTTCTTTGATTTATTTTATTAATAAATGCCTTAATTATACTTTTTGGCGTACTTTGCATTATATGCTGCAACCAATTCCTTTTCTTTTCCCATGGTGCTTCCAACATCTTTTAAAATCTCGATGGTTACGGAGTCTGTTAATAATGCAGATCCCTGTTCTGAATCGTTCACATCCAAGATAAAGCTATTACCACCAGTTTCCTTTGCAATCTCTTCAAAACATTCTCTTGCGTCAATGTCTACATAAAAACAATGAACTTTAACATGGTTATTTTTCAGATGCTTGACTTCATCTTTATAAAACGTAGGAACGCTAAATTTTGTCGAAGCCCAATATTTTTCACCGAAATATTTTTTTCTTTTATTCAAAACTTCTATTTTAGTATTTGCGGCTGCATCTCCTATTAAAATTACTTGAGTTATCCTGTTAGAAATGGATTCTTGGTTTGCGTGCCACAATCCTAGTTCAATAGCCTCGTTACCCAAACCACCATCAACTTCCGTATTATCCATGAACGCTTTTAAATTAGCTGGATTGCTTTCCCAAGGTGAAGAAACAAGAATTTTTTCTTGTTTATTACTGTAGTTTCTGTAAACTACAAATTGCATCGCAAAACAATCAGGGTTCATACCTTTTTCCATGAGAATATCCTTTGCTCGACTAAACATCAAAGCTACAGTATTTTTGGATTTTTGTAATAGATTTGACATAGATCCTGTTGCATCCATTAGGCAAATCGTTCTTGATGAGATATTCGATGTTATTGCAGCTCCATTATTTAACATACACAAGTACTCATTTACTTTTACTTTATCGTTGTTATTTAAAGCAAGTAAAAAGGTAAGAGATTTTTGGTGCTCTAAGTTGGAAGTTTTGATAAATTTCTCGTTTTCTTTGTTTTTGTTGTTGAAATATTCATTCCTTTTAGCATCAATAAATTCATATTTTTCATGGTCAGGAATGTTAGTAATAAGAAACAATTCTAATTCTGGTTTGGACAACACCATACTGTAAGACCCCCTATCGCCTTGTCTAGCACAGCGACCCATGATTTGACTTTGTTCAGACTTTTCCTCTGAAAGAAACGTTTGTATAACATGCACACCTCCTGCTTTAAGCACCGATTCATCCATGCAAATAAAGTCAGTTCCTCTACCAAAACAGCGAGTCATTAATGAAACATTGCCACTTAACGAAGATCTTGAAACAAAACCCTTTTTTTCTTCAGGAGTGGCAGACTCTGTTAAAATGGCTGCTTTATCTCTCAAAAGCATGAAATTTTGAGATTCGTAAAAACTTTTTAACTTCTTTTGGTCTTCAAAAAATACTAACACTGCACGATTATCTAAATGATTTCGAATTTCTTCATTAATGACCTCATAATAATCTTTCGCATCTTCAATATGAAAATCGATTCTATTGTCAAATACTCTCTTATTTTGTCCAAAAACTGAAGGTATTAAGGTCCATTTTTTTATATTATAGTCTTTTTCTAAAATCCTTTTTTGACTTTCCGCTAAATTTTCTAAAGTCCCAGTAACACCCATGATAAATTCGTATTTTTTCGGGACTTCTGCATAAGAAAAGTTGCCGGTTGTTATCTCTATTCCCAAATGATCTTCTAAGCTCTTATTGTTAATTTGATGTTTTTCATTTTCCAAAAAATAAGAAAAAATGGTGGAGTATCCATAACTAATATTGAATTGAACTGAATCTTGATCTATGTATCCGATTTTGTCCTCTTTGACAACATAATTTGAAGGAATTGTTTGTGTAACTGCAGCAATGATGTCTTTTAATACCTCTTTCAATAATAGTTCCCATTCAGGATAACATTCGAGGCATTTTTTGAATAGGGGTGAATTTAACGCGCTCTGATAATTTATGAGTTTTTTCTGAGCCCAGATATATTTTAATAGTTCACTAATAGACGGGTTTTTTAGAACTGCAGACGGTTTGTACAAAGCCCCAAAAAATTCTTTGCTAAAAAACACGTCAACCTCGTCGATTAATAAAATCTTTGTCCTTTTTTCTTTAAAATTTTGCTTTTCATTTGGTTTATTAGTTATCATATTCAAAACCTTTTCGCGAATGTTGCCATCTGCATTGATTTCATCCTCACATAATTTATTAAATGTACCATAAGTTATGTAATCATCTACATCAAGAGCAATGAAAAACTCTTTAAAATTTTGGTAATCTCTGTGAGAAAGATAACTACTATAACAAACGCAGTTGATTTCATAACCCAATAAGGCAAAAATGGCAGAAGTCATTGCCAAAGTGACTGACTTGCCTTCTCCAGTTCCTATTTGAACCAAATTATTTCTTAAATTTTCATCATCATCGCCGCAACTCATCATTCTAAAAATGGAAATTACTTGAGCCACATGAGGTTGGAATAAAAACGATTTAGTGTCCTCAGTTTCTTTCGCCATTTCAAAATAATCTTTGGCATTAATGAGAGTCCAAATTGCGAACAGATAAGCAAGAATTACTGGAATGTTGGTTTTTGACTCTCCACAAAACCAATTATAGACTTTGTTGGCAAAGGAGTAAATTTTGTTTGTTAAAGCCTTTAATTCTGCAATCAAATTGGTTAGATTATTAGCGTCAGGTTTCAAATATTTTTCAATTAAATTCTTGTACTTTTCCTGAAAATTTATATATCTTTTCTTGATCTTCTCTTTATTTATTTCAATCTTGTTTTTCTCGTTATTTATTTCATATCCTTGAAGCTTTGGAAGCACCTCCTCTATTCCATATCTTTGAATTTTACTATTAAAGTGAGAGAGATTGAGTCCTTTAAAAATTGCATGGTCTGAAACAATGGATTTTCCAATCGGACTCGTTTGCAGATATAAGCCTAAGTTATTGATAGCCTGGACTCCGCCGTGATTTTTTTTGAAATTCCTCAAAATCTCATCAACCCAACTCTCGCAGTTTGACCTGATAACTCCAATGTAATTAGCAATTGTTTTTATTTCAATAAGAGCTGATTGAATTACTTTGATATTTCAGAGTTCATTGCCTGTTGCTTCTTTTTTTCAAAGGTGTTCTTTAAGGTGTTCTCAATTTCAGCAGCTGCTGGCTTGTATTTTTCTAATTGGAACTTCTCAACAACTAGTATCAAATTGTCTAGTTTTTTATTGAAATTAAAGCAGTTTTTGGGATCTAGCAGCTGATCAGCTGATGTAACCATGTTTTTGGTTTCAACTACTATTTCATTTATTTTTACATCAAAAATATTAATAGCTTCTTTGTGGAAAGTTTTAAATCTATTGTCATAAATAGAAAGAGCGGTGATGGTGGACAAAACTTTTAGATTTTCTTGAAGTTTGTCATAAATTACTATATTTTGGCTCTTATCATTTTGCTCGCATTTCGCAAAATCGAAATTATTGATTTTTTGTAAGAATTTTTCAGAGTTATTCAAAAAATTGCCGAGAACATCACAAAATCTGATTTCCTTGGAGTTCAAAATATTCATAAATGTGTTTTTTATGAAGGAAATTTCACACCTTGAAAAAACTTGCTGATTAGCATTGCTTAAAAGATCTACTAGCAAAGGATCGCAATTTTTTCTATGAGCCAAGATTTTGTTGATTTTTTCAATCTCAGCCGATGAAGGGTCCCAACCAAACTCAACACAAATTTTCTGGACCTTTTCAAAATTATGGTAAAGATTCTCAAATAATTTCGAAATGTAAATTTCATGATTGTTGATGAAGTTTTCTAGAGTTTCTTTGTTATGTTCTCGGTATTTAAGAAATGTCATGAAAAATTTGAAGCATTTCTTGGCATTCTCAAGACTGTTAGCAGAAATCTCATAAGAATCTTCAAAAGATAAAATCCTTCTTAATTCTTCTCCTTTCTTTTGAATGCACTCTTCATAAATAGACTTAGTCTTGCGAACAAAAGGCTGAACTACCAAACTCAGTGTTTTATCAAAAACATTAACAATAGATTCCAAATCTTTGAAATAAGAAAGAGATTTTTGAGTTTCGTCATTATCCAAATTATTTTTTATTTCGTCAGTAATTGATTCGAGTTTTGCTTTTATTTTCGTCTCAATGTCCCTTTTAATCATAGTGTCTGGAGTTTTAATAAAGTTTTCATGGAGAATGATATAATTATTTGAATTCGCATACTTTTCGTTTTCCTTTAAGTTTTTTTGAGTCACATTTTTTCGTTGATTCTGATAAACTTCGATTTTGGTCTGGTACCAAGTCTGTAATTTATTAGGAAAAATGTTCTTCATATTTTCTAACGTTTTCAGCTGAAAATCAAGCTCGTTTTGTTCAAAAACTTCATTAAGCGATTCCAGTTGTTTCTGCAGTTGCTTTTGTAAAGTCTCCTTAAATTTATTTGACTTTTCCTGATAAATGTTTATATTGTATTTGATTTTCTAAAAGATAATCGTATTTTTCCTTTGGGGGGTCGATTTGCAAATCGTCGAAACATTTATTTTCGTACTCCTTCAACAAACTGTTTAAAGATTCTTCCCGAACTTGATTGAGCGAATCTATTGTCTTATCTATATCCCCAGGCAAATATTTAGTATTACAATTCCTTATTCCCTCAATCGCCCGTAAGTTTTCTTCTGCTTTCTCATATAATCTTGAATTAAACTCAATTTTAATTTTATTAATAAGACAATCGCAAATTTTATTTAAGTTAATTTTCGCTCGATTGAGACACTCATTGATTTTCTCCCCCTTGGTGAAAATATAATCATCCGCCAAAACTTTAGCATTTTCTATCTTCACCAGTTTTTTCAAAATAGGGTCCAAATCATTATAAGTCACTGTGTCTTTGTTTATTCGACCTATATCACTCGTTACTGATTCTGTTAGTTCATTTATGTTTTGGTTTAATTCGAAACATATGTCGTTTTTGTTTTTCCTGATAATTTCCCCAACTGACTTATCCTTTGAGTCCTGTATATTCAGTTGGTCCAAAATCTGCTTTAAATTACCAAATTCATGTTTTTGTATGTATCCGATTGCCTTTTGCACAATTTCAGGAGCTTTTTTATAGAGGAATTCTATGTTCTCATTATAAAGACTCAAAAAGTGACATTTATTGTCAAGAAAGTCATCTAATTTGGTTAAGATTTTGCAATTGAACATGGTTTTGTTGAGACTATTGTTGTCTCCGATATTTTGGTGATTTCGAATTTCCTCTTTTAAAAGAAGGTAAATATCTTCCAACGATTTCAATATGTTTTGGTATTTCTTTTCAATTTGCAACCATTTAAAGAGTTGATTTTTTTTCTTGATTTCTTTAAAATGCGGTAAAATTTGTAATAAAACCAGCGCATTGTCATTGAGACTATCACAAGAGGCTTGAAAATCATGGAAAATCTTTAAAGTTGTTATGAAGTTCTTTTCCAATTGATCAAAGTATTTTTCCAAACAATTTTTCAGTTCTCTTAGATTTGTTTCGGCTTCAGTGGCATAGGTGCTCAAAGGCCCTGTTTTAATCTGTGTCAGCTTTCCTAAGTATAGATAAATTGCTTCGCCTTTGGAGTAATCAAAATTAAAATCTGCTTTGAAGGGTTTATCGAAAAAGTCGCATTTAATTAATTCGAAAATATGCTTGACAGAACTTTCAAAGTAGTCATTCATTTCTTTCAGGTCATTTTTAACCTCTTCGAAAAGCTGTTTGGCCTGGTCAATTTTATTAATTTCGGTGAGTATATTTGCAGCTTCACTCACCTTTTCATAGTTTTCGAATCGAAGGTCAAAGTTTAGAAATTGATCCTTTTTTTCTTCAATATAAGTCATGATTTTCAATTGAACGTTTACTAAGATTGTGTGATGGAAATTCGGAATGTATTCTTTCATCCATTCGGCTTGTGAGATGTAATTTAACCCTCTATTCAATTTTCTATAATTAATCCTCAGCTTTTTCTCATCCAATTCTTTCAAAATAATGTTCACATCTGAAGTGCATATCTCCATGTTTCTTTTCAGGATCGCCAATGATTTGGTGTAGGCAGTTTCAACCTTATTTGAGACTTTTTCAGAGATTGCTCTCAATTGCTTCATTTTTGTTAGTAACTCTTTCAAATTCTTCAACGAATTTTCATTGTTGTTTTCATCAAATTCTTCTTTTATATTTTGATAGATTTTTTCGCAAGAATCCATTATTCGAGTTAAGACGCCGTTTTCCAAATCAATGATAAAGGTTAAACGCACATGTCGATCCAAAACAATCAAGATTTGGGCAATTTCTAAAATTTTCAAATTCTTCGCGATTTTTTCAATTGCTTGTTGAGAAAAGTCATTATTCGATAGAATCTTGTTAATCTCAAAAACCAAGTTTTCGAAATAAGTTTTTAACTCTTTTAGCGCTTTTTTATATTCTTCAGAAATCCCTGTCATAAAACTTTCCAGATTCTCAGTCAAATTGTAAATGTTGGACAAAATATCTGCACAATTTTCAAAATTATTCTGGACTTTCTGTGTGTTGAGGCCATAATAAATTGCGTTTTCCTTGTTCTCTTCGTTTTCATTGCTCAATAAAATTTCTGAAAAGTTGCCTACAACATCATTGAGTTTTTTTTTCATTTCCTCACTGATGTTCTCAAATTTCAATCTAATTTGTTCAAATTCCTTGAACACTATAGAAATCTTATAAATTTTAGAGATTATATCTTTTATTTTGCAATCAGTGAAGTTTTTTTGCTTGATTGAGTCTATAAGAATATCAACTTCTTGGTTTAAGTTCTCCTTAAAATATTCATGACTCATCAGCTCATTCCCTAAATGTGCTTCCCTGAGTTTTTGTGCATTTTCTGCTTGTAGCATTGCTTCTCGAAAGCACATCAAATCTTCCTCAGTTAAACAATTATCTTCCTTCATGCATTTTCTTAATGTTTCAAAGCTAGTTTCATATTGTCCATTTAGAAATTTGCGTATGTCCTTGACAGACTCTTCATAGATCATTTCTATCATTTTCATTCCAAGCAAATCTCGCAATTTTTTCAGCTGGTTCATTTTGAAGAGCACAACTTCATAATTTCCTAGTTTGACATGCGAATTTATGGTTCTTTGTATCAAATGGCAGTGCTCTTGGATCATCCCTTTTGAATTTTGCGAGATGCTGAACTTAAAAGCCTCGTCGCAATTCTGGATCAAAGAACAGTCTGGAGCAATCCACTGTTTTATGATATTTTCTGGTTTGCCATCTAAAGGGAACACGATTTTCAAATTATCAGACTTATTCATCATATCGTAAAAAAGACACAAAGATGTTTGGTCTTGTGCTTCGGTTGGCTCTTCCTTCATCTGTTTATAAAGCATGCGCATCTTAGCAATGATTTCTTCTTTTTCCTTTTCTTCGAAACCAGTATAAAGGTAATCAAAACTTCTGATGTGGGCAGAAATATTCGGTATAATCCCAATGAGAATAGCAACAAGGTCTTTGATTTTATCGAACCTAGTTCCCACATTTAATTTGCTTAAAACAATGACTATTTTCACGGCTTTACATCCTTTTACTGAGTTTATGATTCCTAATCCATTGGCTATATCAACTTCTGGCCCAGCTGTATCTTCAAAACCAGGAGTATCACATAAGATTATGTTTTCTTCATGATAAGGAAGCTTCCCTCTTAAAGAAACCATTATCGGATTAATGTATCTCGTCTCTGATTTCGTTGAAAAACTGATTTTACAACCTTTTTGGTCTGAATTCGGATCGACGTCAATGTGAGTTATGGTCTTGCCTTCGCACATTTTGCTGACCTTTTTCATTGTGCAGAAACTTAGATAAGAAATAGTGGTTGATTTTCCTGCTCCTGTTCCTCCCAGGAATAAAATAATTGATTGATTCGCGATTTTTTCTGCACATATATCAGCTTTTTTCACCAGTCGCAAAATCTCGTTGATATTCAGAGGAGACAATTTCTTGAATAAAGTCTTGAGATTTATCAATAAATTTTCGAAATCTTGGCTCGAGGAATTCAAAACCATCTCGTTGAAAATTTGTTTAATTGTTGAGTTTTCTGATGACTCGTTTTGAATTTGGATCTTTATTTCCTCGATTTTCTTAGAGATTTCATCAGGATCTGATAAAATTTTCACTGACAAGTCATAAATCAACTTCATCACGGATTTTTCGATGGATTCTGGATAGTCTGAAATATCCGTTTTTAGGTTTTTGATTTCCTCGCTGGTTTCAATAAATTTTAGAAATTTTATTACATTGTTGAGGTAAATAACGACTTTTTGCACTAATTCTTCTTTGAAAAGTTCCTTTTTATCGATCAAGTTAAGCAGCTGTTCTTCCAGTTGGTTTAGATCCATGTTGAGAGCTGGCAAAACCTCGGAAGTCAGGACTTTTTCCATATCGATCATTAAAGTTTTCAAATCATCTGGATTTATGGTGTTTTTCTCATTATTTTGTTCATTATCCATGATGTTTAATTGCTCAATGGAAGTAATTTTATATGAAGTCAACATATTCGAGAAAAACTGGAAGTTTTCGTTAAATGTCTCGATTTTCTGGGAAGAAATCAGGTGCAAAAAGTCCTGAAGCGATTTTTTCTCTTTTTCAATCAACTCCATTTCATGTGTTTTTTCTATCATATTCCATATGTTTTTCAAAACTGAAAGTTCGCTTTGAATTTTTTTTACTTTTATTTTAAACTGTTTTTCTTCACAGTCTTTGATTTTGATCTCCAAATCGGAAATTGTGTCCACTAAGTCCTTTTCGTTTTCTATGTTGTTAAGTTCCAACTCTTTTTTCACTTTTTCCCTTAATTGATATATTTCTGGATTAGGTTCTTTGTCGATATTTTTCCTTTCTTCTTGATTTTGATGAGGATTTGGAAGCTTAAGGAAAGTCTCCCATAATTTTTTCAATTTATTCAGTTCAGTTCTGATTTCTGCTGCTTTTTTCACCTTTTTTTTCTCTTCGCAACTCTGCAGCTCAATTTCCAGCTTTGAAATATTGGCTTTTAACTGTTCTGAATCATAAATTTCATTTTCCTTTAAACCTTCCTCATATTCATTTCTCAGTTGCGAAAATTCATGAGAGTCATCGATTTCTGTTTGGATGTCTTCGAAAAGTCCCCAAAGTTCTTTCAACGGAATCAACTCATTTCGGATTTTTTCGGCTTTTTTGACTCTTTGGTTTGCTTCGTGATCCTTCAATTCTTTCTCCAAACTGTCAATGTTCTGTTTGAGGTCTGTGACATTGGCCAGTTCATTTTCTTGCAGTCCATGCTCAAATTCATTCTTCTTTTTTTCCAATTTTTTGATATTGGAACATTTTCGTTGCTTGGAATCAATCAGCAATTTTTCTGTACTTTGGATTTCTTCGAAAAGTCCCCAAAGTTCTTTCAACGGAATCAACTCATTTCGGATTTTTTCTGCTTTTTTGACTCTTTGGTTTGCTTCGTGATCGTTCAATTCTTTCTCCAAACTTTCGATATTCTGTTTGAGTTCTTTGAAACTGGTCAGTTCGTTTTCTTTCAAACCATCTTCAAACTTTGTCATCTTTTCTTTTAAACCAATTTCAAGGCTAATTGGTGAGATAGGTTCCTTTGAATTTTCCATTATTTATTTTTTATAAGTTTTATTTATTTTTGATCAAAAATTAAGACCACATTTTCTAGTTATTTTCATAGTTTTTCATAGTTTTTCTAAAGAATTAATTTGTATTTCTATAGATTTTTTTTTTTTTTTTTTAAAAAAATTATATTTCTATAGATTTTTAAGAGGGAGAGGTTTGCGTTTTTTTCATAGTTTTTCTAAAAATTAATTTTTTATTTTTATAGATTTTTATTTAATTTATTTAGTTTTTCTAAAAAATTAATTTGCATTTCTAGAGATTTTTAAGCTAGCATCAAAGTTGATTTTTGTCGTTATTTTTTTACAAAAAAACCATTATTTACATCTATGGGGCATGATTTCTCTTCCATTTTTATTGAAGAGTATAAAAATGATCAAAGCAATTAAAATTAATATAAAAAATAAATTCGGAAATATAACTTCTTCTTGATAAAAACAAAATTTCAATGGATTTTCTATTTGACATAAACGAAATAGCTCTCCAAATCCAGTCTATTTCAATAATAAAAGAAGAAAAGTTTTTCAAACTCGCATTCATAACAGAAGGTGGGTCAGGCAAGCCTTTTCTGGTGAAAATTTATCAAAATTTCGCAAAATTTGAGAAAGCTATTAGAGATGAAATCTTGTTTTTGGAGAGTTTCAAGCAAAAAAACTTCCTTTCTCATCTCCTTTTGAACTATAAAGGGTTCAAACAAGTCGAACCCAAACCTGGAAGCAGAGAAATCATGTTGATTTTTGAGTATACGTTTTTTTTGAGAGAGTTTCAAAACGTTGCCTCTAAAAATTTAATGCAAATTTTCGAAAGTTTAATCAGAAACTTGGCTTCGCTGCAAATGGAGAATATTTATTTATTAGACTTTCAGTTTTCCGACATTTGCTGCCCATCGCCGAAAAAATTCAAATTTTTGAACTATTTGAAAATCGACGAATCAGAAAAAAAAACCGACATTCACCCGATTTTCTTCAGCGAAAACAAGTATCGTTCCCCTGAATTGATGCTTTTTATTAGGTCAAAGGGAAAAAGCGCTACTTCAGTCAATCCATTTAAATCGGCTTGTTTTTCGTTGGGATTGATTTTCATGGAAATTGTTTTGGGTCCTTTAGAAAATATCATTACCGGAATGGAAGAATTGAAATTAAATCTAGAAATCAAAAAATGCTTTCAAAGGTTAAAATCCACACTTGAAACTTTCCACTTCAACGACAAGAATGCCATCGATTATTGCATTCAAATAATTGCCAGATGCTTGAATTTCTCTCAAGATGCCCGACCAGATTTTTGGGAGCTTTTCCTTTTTACCTTGAAACCGAGAATTCTGAAAGAAAACGAAATTTGGAAGAGAAACTTAATTATTTCCTTACAGGAAATCACTTCCAAAGAAGAACTTGCTAATTTTATGAAAGAGCATTATTATTCAGAGCCAGAGAAGCTTGAAAGCAAGAGCGATTCTCCCAAAGAAAAAGAAGGGGAAAAAATGAATTCTGATATTACTGAAAAAATAGGTAAGAATGAGGAACAAGTTTTGGGCAAAACAAAGAAGTTTTTCAGTATAAGTCAAATTAATGATAAGCGTTCAAACGAGGATGATGAAGAAAATGAAGATGAAAAATACATTGGAGATTGGAATTTTTTCAAACAAAATTCTTTGGGGAAAAAAACAAAAACTAACTTCCAAAGTAAAAATTTTAATTATTTTATAATAATTTTAATTTATAGCGAGTTCCATTAATTTTGGACAGACCAACCTGAAAATTGCAAATGAGCCTAAAAAAGCAACCGTGATTTTTAAACTTTTCCACAAAGCAGAAGTTTCTAGTTTTATCGAAGAAACGGACCCCAAAACAAGTATTAAAGAACTCCAAGCAATTATCGAGAAAAAATACCATTTAAGCAAAAATCGTCAGAATTGGGTCTATGATATGACTTCCAATAAAAAAAGCGAAGTTAGTTTAATAAAAAACCCTGCGGCAATTTATGAAAAACAGAAAATCGAGTTTTTCGGCTATAATCCACATTTTTTCGTGTCTTCTGAGTATAATCTGTCGTTTTCTACACCATTTGAGGAGGAAATCAAAATAAATAGAAGTTTAACATGTGATATCAAAGAAATAAAAGCACATTTCTCAGCACTTTTCAAGATTTCGGAAACTGAAATCCATATATTTTACAAAGACTCAACTGAAATAAAAGAAGGAATGCTTTTGGCTTATGAAATCCTCGAGAAAAACTTGAATAAGCTGAACTTCAATCTTTGCTTCGCGAACGAAATCGATTTGAAATTGAAATTTCCGTGTAACACCGAGAAAAGTTTCAAAGTTTCCAAATATTTCCAAATTAAAGACTTAAAACAAATTTTGGCAAAAATCGTAGACATTGAATATTCACATCAAACTTGGAAATTACTAGAAACAACAGCTAAAAAAAATTGGATCGAGATGAAAGATGAAAATACATTAGAAGATTTTGAAAAAACCACTCTTGTGGTGGAGATTTCGAAAATAAACGAAATTGAAAAAGAAGAGTTCTTGCTAGATTTGAAAGAAGAAATTAATCAATTTCCGTTTGGCGTTGAAAAAGACCTGTTGCAATCGGTTTACGAGATCATTTCTGAGGAAGCACTTCTTGAAAACCAAAAAATGATTGAAAACATCCTTGAAATTAAAGAGAAATTTACAAATCATTTCCTTTATACAGTTTTGCACGAAGTTTTCGAGAAAATAAATATTAATTTCATCGAGGATAAAAACTCCTGCACTTCGACAACTCCTGAAAAAACTCATCCCTATAAATTTGCAGAATTTGAAGCGATGTTTGGATAAATCCGAGGGAATTGCGAAAAAAATAACGAATCAGAGAATTTTCCTATTTTTAGGAGACACCGGTGTGGGGAAATCAACAACTATCTGTTATTTGAGCTTCTGCAGAATGGTTTCTGCCAATAACCACATCGACGCATTATTATCTGATAACTCCCCTACTAAATCCTGCAAAATCAGCCACTCTGTAAATTCCGAAACCAGATTCCTAAACCCAGTTTTTGTTTCTTTGAAGGGTAAAACTCCTCTTTTCGAAGAAAACATCATTTTATGCGACACTCCAGGTTTTAGAGATACACATGGTCCTGAAGTGGATATCTCGAACTCACTAAATATCGTTAAAGGTATTCAAGGGGCTCGGGCTGTTAAGCCGATAGTTATTATTAGCAAGCTGAGTTTAGGAGCAAAATATGAAGAGTTGATAAATTTGATAACAATTTTGATGGGAATGATACCGAAAATCGAGAAATATTTAAGAAATTTCTATTACCTTTTCACTCATTTCGAGAATAATGAAAAAGAAGCAATTGAAGCAAAGTTAAACTTGCTTTATCGGGACGTTGAATCAAGAAATATTGAAAAAAAAGGGGTGATTTTGGCTTTTATAGAGGATCTCAAGAAAAAGGTGAAAATCGTGCAGCCTTTGGATGGCAAGCCTCAGGAAATTTTGAAGGATTTGCTGGATCCAAACAGTTCCTATATCGAGTATCCAGAGGAAGTTTTTCAGAATAGCGTATCTTTGAAATCGAGGTATGATTCTAGAGAGCAGGCTGTTTTGCTTCAGAACGCGATTAGATACTATATGAGAATAAAAGAGTACGAAATGGCCAATTTTAAGTTTTGCCAGTTGAAATATCTCACAGATTTATTACCAAATTTAAAGGACTTCTACGAAATAGATAAAGCAAAAAAGGTCGTTTTGAATTACTACAAAAGTTTTGTTTTCGATTATTTCGCAATTAAAAATTATGATGTTTCGGCTTTCAATTTGGATGAAAATTTAGAAAACGTGTTGCGTTTATTCCATAATTTAAAGAAAATCGAAGAAGCAGAGTCCTTCGCAAAACTCCATCAACATATCAACTCGAATCGCTTTTCCTCAATAAAAGAGGATGTTTTTAAGAAAATTGGAGTTTTTTTTAATAAAATCAATGATGAAATAAAAGAAGGGATTTCCTCTAATAAAAACTACGAACAACTAAAGAATTTTTTGCAGAATTTTCAAGGGGTTTTCCAACTAATCCAAAAAATCAAGCAGGATTCTGCAAGTTTGAGTGCCTATTTGAAAAATGTCTTTCAGGATTTGTACGGGACACTCAAGCAGTTCGTGAATAAGTTCGAAAACGATGTGAAAATCGTTCTCAATGACATTCAAAGCAAAAAGGAGAAAATTGATTATAAAAAACTGAAAAAAGCTTTGGATTGTCTATCAGAAAATAAGTGGATTGGAGAAGTAATTCCCAGAGATCATGAAACGATTATTGGAAATATTGATGAGGAAATTGCGAACTATTTTGATGAAAAAAAAGAGGAATTTTACAAATTAGAACTGATTCTTGAAAAGCCTGAAAACCTGCAAGTTGATTTTGATCTAATTTTTGAAATCAACAAGATGAAAGAATTCAAGAACTTATTCGAATTTATTGAAAAAGACATTAGTGGAATCATTGCAAACTTTAGGAATTCAGTTGATAAGATTTTCGAACCTATTAACCGTGAAAAGCATTTCTTAGACGATATTCACAAAATGGAGTTGATTTTTCAGTATTTAGATAGCTTTAGTGTTTTGAAAAATGGAATTTCTGAAATAAAGACTGAAAAAGCTCGAGCTAGCCAAATTTTAAGGGAATTTCTTGATAAAATCAACACTGAGTTAGACTTAATTCAAATTAATTCGACTGAATTTTGCAATGAAATTCTCAAATCTTCAATAAAACCCAATTTTAATAAATTTTTGGATAATTTAATAAATTTCCTGCATCGAATCAAAAAAATTTCATTAATAGAGAATCTTTCTCAAAATCTAAACATCAAAAGTAGAACTGAAGCTTGCATTCAAACTATTATTGTCCTTTATAATGAATTAAAAACTGTACTGATATCTGCGAATTTCGTCAAAGATTGCCAAATCGTTCTTTCTATATTGACCATTTGCAAAAAACTAGCACCATTGGATGAATTTTTAGACAAAAAATATAATTTTGATGATCTTTACAATGAGCAAAGAAATCTAATGATTGTGGGTGCTAAAGGAAATTTAGAAAAATGCATCAATTGTTTAAAAACACATGATTATTTAACAATCAAGTTAATTTTAGAAAAAGAGAAAAAATTTGACGAGGAAGAGTCTTTCTTGATTAAAGAAAATTTCAGAGAAATCAGAGAAAATTTAGCAAAACATTTAGAAAGTCTAATAGAAGGAATTTATTTTGACTTAAAAAACAACAAAAACAAATTTATCATCCCCAAAGAAATCTATCGAATTTTTGATAACTTCACAATTCTGAAAAAAGCCAATTCTTGCTTAAAAGACTTAAAAGACCATCTTCAAAATCTTCAAAATCCAATCGATGATTCTTGCAAGACTTTTGAGGACTTGTTTTACAAAATCTTCGTGTTTCAAATCGAAGAAATCAAAAAGGAATTCGCAAACTCTCAGTATCAAAGGGCCGAGGAGCATCTTAAAGATCTACTGAGCGTTTCAGAAGCTTTTTCAAATTTGTTGGAAGAGAATGCTACAAAATTAGATGAAAATATCAGAAATTTGGAACAAAACAGAAATGCGGCAATTGAAGGGCTTTTTCTCAGCATTAAACAAATAGAATTTGAGGATTTTTATTTGGATATTCCAAAGGAAAGATATGAAAGTTTAAAGAAAATCAGCTTAGATGTCTATCTTTATCATAAAATCAGTGTTGATTATCATCGAGCTTTAAAAGACAAAATCAATGAGAAGTTACACGAAATAGAAAACAGTTTTCAACACGAAGAAAAAGAACTTCAACTAAATGCTTTGAAAAATATCTTATATTTATTACCTGAGACAATAGATAAACATTTTCAAATTGTCATTCAAAAGGAGTTGATAAAATTAGGTAAAAAAAACATCAATTTTTAAGGAAACTTATTTTTAAAAGAAATTCTTTTAATAAAAACCAAAAAAACAATGAATTTAATCTTTTTTATAAACTTTTTTAATGATTTTTCAAATATTGGTTGTTTCTAAAATAATTTTTTTTGTTAATTTTTTTTTATTAATTTAGATTTTTAATTTTCATAACTTTTTTTTTTCCCTTATTCAACCAACTTCAAAAATGTGCTTTCTGTGGCCTTTTTGACATAATTATAATGAACCAGAACAACCTCACCTCTGTTTACCATCCCACCTATAATTTCTTGAGTATTTTTTATTTCAACTTCATAGAATCCCAATTCATATGATTGCACTATACCACAAATGAGATATCCCCAAATTTTCTTAAATATTTTAGATTTTTATTTGATTTTTTTTTTATTTTACCTTTATTTTTAATCTGATCGGCTTGACCAAGATATTTTTTTTTTTTTCAACTTTATTGAAAATCACAACCTTTGCAAATAAATAAGTCATTTTAGAAATTAAAAATACCTTTCCTCCAACTTCTAGAGACGCTCTTTCCTTATTAGTTTTATAACGATTTATGATATTTGACTTGATTTCTTTATACAATTCTGAATTTTTTTCATGATCATTATTAGAACTTTGTGCAAGGAAAGTATAAAAAATAAACTTTGGCTTATATTTGGTTGTTGTATGTTTAGTGTTGTTGTAGGCGGAAATAATATCCATAAGGGAATTTTCGCAGTCAAATTCTTCTTTATTTTCTGTCTCAATGTATGCTTTTTGTAAATTACTATGGATTGTCCTAATTCCTCTCTCCACAGCACCTTGAGACTGTGGATGCCTAACTTTTCCCATCACATGTTCAATTGAATGACTTATGCAGAAATCTTTTAATAGGTTGTTTTCGAATTCTCTTCCGTGATCAGTCCCCAATTGCTTTGGTTTTCCATAAAGATTAAGAAACTCTTTTAAAACGATTTCAATTGTTTGAGCTTCCCTGTTAATTAACAATTTTGCAAATATAAATTTGCTAAAGTGATCGACTCCAACAAATAAGTATAGAAAAGACTCTTTCAGTTTATCAGAAGGAATACTCAGCTCTTCGACAAGAAAACATAAGTCTATAATCACCCGATCCAAAGGTTTGTCAAAAACCATGACTTTACTGGCTTTTTTTTTAGAAACCGAAATTGAAAGTATACAAACTGTGCAATTATCAATATATTTTTTGGTATATGATGCTATTCCTTTCCAATAATATTTTTCTTCCTTTATTTTTTCGATAGTGCGATTTAAGCCAAGATGAGATCCTTTACAACATGAATGATTTTTCATTATAATTTGTTTAATTTCATTGACATGTGGCACTACAAAGCAATCTTTTTTCAAATTTATCTTCAATTGATCCTTTTCATCAATGGAATATTTATGCCTAATTTTGGCTTTTTGTTTTTCTTTTTTCTTTTTTATCTTGCTTTTAGAAAATTTAAGTTCTTCCCACTTTTTTATTAGAATATCTGGTAATTTTTTAGATGTTAAAAATTCGAAAGCATTTTGAGCTGCAGAATTTGGATATTTATCTTTATATTCTTCTTCATTAAAATTTTCCGAAAATAATATTTCTAAAATCTTTTTTTCTTGATCATCCAAATTTTCGTTTAAATTTTTTTCATCTTTTATTAAATCTTTTTTGTTAATATTATCATTTTCCGGAAGTAAATCGTCATAATTAATCTGAGAAAGATCAGAAGCAGAAGATATAGTTTGGCATCTCAAATCATTATTTATCACTTCTTTAAGATCGTCATCATTATTTTCTTTCACAACATTTTCTAAAAGATTAGAAAAGGGTTTTGTTTCTTGGACATTTTCTAAAGTGTTTTTATGATGATGGGTGTTTTCATTTAAAACATTTTCTAATATATTGGCTAATGGCATTGTTTCCTGGTCATTTCCTAAAAACGTTGCTTGGAATTT
>Ga0302186_10000267_pt1 | contig 47501 bp, 41 predicted proteins | sample II_Bog_E1_2_FD_198782 | JGI IMG/M metagenome (GOLD analysis project Ga0302186, IMG submission 198782) | Peat permafrost microbial communities from Stordalen Mire near Abisko, Sweden - II_Bog_E1_1 | ecosystem: Environmental > Terrestrial > Soil > Wetlands > Peat | place: Sweden: Abisko...
CACAATCAATGTCATCATTACCATCACAAACAATGTCATCATTACCATCACAAACAATGTCATCATTACCATCACAAACAATGTCATCATTACCATCACAAACAATGTCATCATCATCGTCACCGTTATCGTTATCACCGTCGTTGATGTCATCATCATCGTCACGTTCGCCGTTATCGTTATCACCGTCGTTGATGTCATCATCATCGTCATTGCCGTCGCCGTCATTGCCGTCGCCAACGATGTTATCGCCAGAATTCATAGGTTCAGCAGACAGACAAAAAAGACGACATTTAAAAGAATTTAATAATGAGGAACTTAATTTATTAATAAAAAATGACAATATTAGAAATTTACGGGAATCAAAAAGTGCGATACGCAAAAGTAAAAATGAGTATGATTATGGTTATGATAACCCGAATTATTCATCAATGCAAAAGTCCAAATTATCTACTATGTTTTCAGAGGGGAAAACCCGCCGGCGTAGTAATCCATATAGATTGAGGTCAAAGTCAAAAACTCATAAAAGTAATGCTTCGCGAAAATACAGTCGTTTGTTGAGAAGCGCGTCAAGGTCAAAATCCCATAAAAAAACGCATTCCTCATCTTTTCATAAAAAACAAACGCGCAAACATTCATCGCATATTAACCCGCTATTGTTATACTAAATTTGAATTATTATTTTGAATCATAGGTCTATTATTATTATTATTATTATTGAATTTTTGAATATATTTGGTTAAACAGAGTTTTATATTCGCTATCATTTTCCAGACTTAGATTATGATTATTTTTTTCCAATAAATAACTTAAAAAGGGGTGCATAACATATAAGTATTCAAATGAAAATAGAAACATAAACTGCGAAATAGCGTCGTCATTATTCATATGCGTAAGTAGTTTTAATTTATCGCATATTTTTGTTAAAATAGAAATGATTTCTTTATTTGTTTTGAGTTGTTCATAAATGGTTTCAACACACCAATTCATTTTCTCTAAATTGAATTCTTTTAAGTAAAATATGTTTAAAAAGTCGGTTTGATACATTTCAATTTCATCTTCTTCATCTGTTTCGGTTTTTAATGTGCTTTGGTCCCAATAAGTGCATTTATGTTTTGTATTATATATTGTGGCGAATAATGAAGGGTCATAATTGTTTGGGGCTTGCATTGTTGTCGTTGTTTAATAATATAATTAATGTTTATATTATTAAATTTATTTATTAAACTTATTATGTTTTAAAGTGTTGAAAACAATATAAAGATAATTTTATAATGGATGGGGGGGTGTGTGTGTGTGTTTAGTGTTTAGTGTTGGAAATGTCGCGATACATGTCTTTTGAATTAATGCCAGAGCGCGGGATGGTTCCCAGTGCATTATTATAGTCATTCATTCGTTGTTGATTTGCTTGTCCAAGAATGGGTGGATAATAAGAAAATTGACTTATTTGTCCTAATGAACTAACACTTTTTTTGGTAATGGTTTGTTCGCCTTGTTGAATTTGACTTTCAATAATTGGATTTGTATTACCGCGTCCCAAATAAGGGACAGTTGCAAAGGGTCGTTCTAAAAGACTGATACGGCAGCGTGGATGAGTTTGAATACTTCCAATAAGTAATTGCGAAGAATTGTTTATATTGCATCCTCCAGCACCGGACCCATATCCTCCACTGGGAATCATAGCGGGTTGGCTGGTTGCCAATTCGATCGGTTTCATCATACTGCAATCACTTGCAAAATAATTTTCTAACATATAATTTGTATAATTTGTATTTTCAATATCGCGTTGTTGTGTAAAACAGTTATCTAATCCAATTCTGGACATATTTTGAAAAACATAATTAGATGTAAATGACATATTTGTTTAATGCTATGTTTAATTATATTTAATAGATATATTATTTTTCTTTATTTCTCTATTTCTCTATTTCTCTCTTACTCCTAAAAAATATCAATTTATCATTTTATTTTTAATATGAAATGAAATGAAATGATATTTATGGCGAATTATAAATATAAAAATAAAAATATATATATTTATGTTTTTTTAAACATATAAACTTTTGGAACTGCAAACATATTTCAATGTTAGTGCGGGTATTAGTTTAAGAGTTTCTAAAAATCCAATATCCCCTAAATATTCAGCGATTTGCTCCAATTCAGCCGCAATATTATTTATTTTCAAAATTGCTTTAACGAATTCTCCTAAAGAAATCCGTTTAGCGACATCTAATTTTTCCAATATTAGCCGACAATTTGCGTCATTTTCACATAGACACCATTCTTTCATTGCTAAAATTAAATCATAATTAATATCAAATAATGTGGTCATTCCTGTTTGTAGTCCTTCGCGCAATTCTTCGTCATATGATTCCTCTAAAATCGTTTTAAAGGCATTGACCGATTTACCATAATCGGTATTTGCGATTGTTTCTGGAATAGTATGACTTTTTAATTCATCTGATACCGTAATATTCGCAAATATGCTGCAAAAACAGACGATTTCACTTGCGGACCAATAACTCATACGATGCATTTGTCCAACTTTATGTGTATTCAAAAACCAATCTACAAATCCCACACAATGTATTTCGTGGATTTTATGTGCGATATGACCCTTATTCGTTAAAATAATATTTGACGTTCCCATTCCCATTCCCACACCTATTCCCGTTTCCATTCCCACACCTATTCCCATTTCCACACCCGTTTCCGTTTCCATTCCCACACCCGATTCATATTCAATATATTTTTTCCTCATTAAAACTCCTAAAGTTTGGTTCATTTGATTTTGAACGCACTTTTCGATATCATTATAGTCTTGTTTGAGTTGGTTTATTTTGTGTGTATGGGTGAGTTCTTGTTTATAAATTGCGAGGTCGTGTTCTAAACATGGATTATTGGTTTTTATGGTTTGTTGTTGTTTAATGATATCTTTTTTGGTTTTATTATTGGCATATGTGAGTTTTTTTTCAAATGATGTCCATAAATTCAGTGTATCGATTGGGGTTTTATATTGGGGTGTATTATGTTTTTGTTTATTTTCTTGTTCGTTTAACAATCCGGTTATTTTACTATAAATTGCGCCTAATTGACGGTCAATAACTTGTTGCATCATTGTTTTTTTTGTAAAAGCGATTAGGTCATTTGTTAGTGTAATAGTGGGGTGAGTGGGGTGAGTGTTATTTCCATATCCGCGACTTATTAGATTAATAAGTAGGGAATATGATATATGAAATTTGCTTTCAAGACGTTGGGGTGTTCCGCGCAGCATTTGTTTTAATTCTTGGTTTGTATATTTAGTGGTTTCCCATAAATTTGTTAAGTGAATGACATTGCCAATGGTATCTTTACCGCGCCGTCCAGCACGTCCAGATTGTTGGTTATATTCGTGTGGCAACAATTGTCGTATATTGGACCCATCAAATTTTGATAGTCCGGTAAATAGCACGGTTTTGGTGGGCATATTAATACCTACACTGAATGTTTCGGTAGCGAACAGTAGTTTTACATATCCGCGTGAAAACATTAATTCAATCATTTCGCGGAATACATTGAGCATTCCAGCGTGATGAATAGCGACTCCTTTTTCAAGTAGGGAAATAATAAAATGATATTCGGGCAAACACACGTATTCTCTCCAATTTACTAAAGATGTGCGCAATATTTGTTCGCATTCGGTGCGTATTAAGTAGGGGACTTTGGAATCATCTTCTAAAATGATGGTTTCAATTTCGCGTGCCATTTCTTCAACATTTCGGCGTGAATACACGAAACAAATAGCGGGGAACATTTCATTAGCGGTCATATATTTGCATACTTGGTTAAGGACGTGTTGTCTTGAGGGGCGATAGTTTTTGATGTCAAAGAGTGTCAATGTTTTTTTAATGGAATCGACGGTTATTTCTTGGAATTCACCTTTTGGGGTTTGAATAATATGTAATTTGTCAATCATTGACCCGATTTGTTGTGCGATTGCTTTGTCTTTGCCATATTGTTTATATATATTTGTAGAACAAGTAATGAATGAATAATGAGTAAGAGGAACGATGCGTTCAGTTGTAGTGGTTAAATATACTTCTTTAAGTGGTTCATTTAGTTCATTTGGTTTATTTGGGTGGTCATTGCCTTTAGTTTCGCACCATAGAGCAAATGTTTCGGGTGATTCCAAAGTGGCGGATAGCATTACCAGTTGTATGTGGGAGGGCATTAGCATAATGGATTGTTCCCATACTTCGCCCCGGTCTTTATCGTTAATATAATGGACTTCATCAAATATAACACAAGCAACATCATTTTCAATATCTAAATCAAAGTCCAGACGATTTTGTATGGTTTGATTTGGTTTATTTTTGGAATAGAGTTTGTTTAGTAATATTTCGGTGGTCATAATGAGAACACTTGCGTCGGTATTTGTTTTAATATCACCAGTAATTAAACCGATTGTAATGTCCTTAAAATATGGATTGTCGCAAAAGTCGTGATATTTTTGATTACTAAGTGCTTTAATAGGGCTGCAATAAATGACTTTTTTATATTGTTGTGTTTCTTGTTGTGTTTCTTGTTGTGTTTCTTGTTGTGTTTTTTTTTTACAAAAATGCATAATTGCAAATTCGGCGGGTAATGTTTTTCCGGACCCAGTATGAGCGCATGTTAAAACGTGTTGTCCTTCAACAATTGCTTGTATTGACCATTTTTGAAATGAACTCAATTCATATGGAAAATTTTTAAAGTATGACGCATACTTTAATTCATTGGATGATGGATATGTATTAGAACAAATTTTCACCATTTTTATAATAAATTATCTTTATATTGTTTTAATTCGTTTCTTAATTTATCTTTATATTGTTTTGTGTTAAAATGAAATCATTTTTATTATTATATTTGTTTCTCTCTTATTATTATTATGTAAGAGTTGATTATTTAACATATGAAATCAATTGGATATTTTATGAAAAAGAATATAAAAATAAATTATTATTTATATATATTTACAAAATTTAATGAAATGTTTAACAATGAGAATACACAAACCCCAGATAATGTTAAACACGACGACAACGACCCCACATTGCGTTATTCGCATAATTTGAAAGTATTATTATTTGACCGTGAAACAAATAACATAGTGGAGGATAATGTGGTTTTGGATAGCATTAAAGATGCATTATGTAAAAATAATACACATAAAGTAGAATGGAATAAATCCCTGCATAATACAACTCTTAAGTGGGAAAGAGAAAAATTAACAGATATTGCAACATACTTTATTGGAGATTTGTTTGCAAATCCTATATATGATTATGACAGTATTATTATACAAAATACATCCCGCACTATTAACAATAACAAGTTAAATTGTAAGTATAATATTAGATTTCATATATCAAGAATGCCCGGCGATAAAGAAGCAATAAAACAATATAATATAAACTAATATTAGTTTATAAAAATATATTAAATATTATTTATAATAATAGGTTAAAGGTGTTTGTATATTGTATTTTAGAAATAAATCAATCAATCAAAATATGTCAGAAGAAGAACATAAGCAAAATGACAATGAGTATATGAATAATAAAGCACAGTGTGTGGTTTGCACAAGTTCCAAATGTGATTATGAAATGATAGATAATAAACGTATTTGCAAAGATTATACGTGTTGGACACAGCCAACATGTCGCGAATTATATACCGAAAAATATATTTGCGATGTATGTTTTAAAAGTCAAAATGTGGATGAAGTGCCGTGCAATATGTTTTATTATGAAACATATACACAACTGTATAAATATATATGTGATGAATGTTTTATTAGTAGTGGTTTAAAAGAGCCACCATTTCCCGCAGTTGCATACGATAAAAATATTCCCGATTATACTGTTAAAATAAATAAAAATTGGAAATTAATAAACCGAGGAGATGTTTTAGATAAAGTGTATATTTTTTATGAAGAACACAAAAGGGATGAAATGGACATTCAAATTTAACATATCAATCAAGGAACATGGAATATGGAAAAAATGATATTAAATCTATAAAACAATGAATACATATAAAACGAATAAGAAAAATTGATAATAAAAATATAAAATAATACTATTATATATAAATAGTATTATTACAATGGGACCAAAAAGAGAATCTAAAAAAATAATCATTAAAGATTACAATATAAAGGATGTTGATAATGATGATTCAAAATCATATAAATCCAAAACAAATATTGTGTCTTCCAACTTTTTAGAGGATGTGGAAACACCGTCTCGTGTGAGTATGTCAAAATCAGTTGCTACTAATAATGATACTAAAAATGATAATGAATTAGAACAAAATGGGGTATTAGATTTGGTTTCAAACGATAACAGTGATAGTAATAATGATAATAATAGTAATAATGATAATAATGATAATGATAATGATAATGATAATGATAATAATAGTAATAAAATAAATAAAACGGATATTTTGGAATCATTTACACCTCCTCCACAGTGGGAGGGCGACATTGCAAAAGTAATGCAAAATCCAATTGAAATAAATGATTTGGAAAATGATTTGGAAGAACAGGAAATGGATTTAAAGGAAGAAAGCAAACATTCGGGAACCGACCACAAGAATAATAAAATGAATTATACAACACCGATAAATAATAATAATAATGCACCGAATGCTACATTTGAGAGATTAGTTACGACCTATTTTAATTCAAAACCATATATCAAAACAAATGGTATTTACAATGAATTGGAGGTTAGATTTGGGACCAGAGGCGCGCAATACATAACTAAACCAGATTATGATACCGTTATTCAAACATTTAAATCACTTGGATTTTATTCGAATGACAGCAATGGTGAATATAGTCTGCGAATACAGAATGAACTTTTGGATAATCAGACAGGAAACATGAAAATAAGCGACAATATTCGCATAGAAATATATGGACTTAATGCAATTCAACTTTATTGCCGAACAAATGAATTACATACTGTAATAAAACAATATCCGTCATCTATTAAATTTACAAACAAACATTCGGCATATGGCACAAATGGCGGAAGAATACCCAATGTAATAAAAGAGGATTTTAATTTTATCGTTTCCTATAAAATAGAAGAGGATGTTAAACCATCAATTAAAACATATATAACTGAAAATTGGACGAAATTTAAAAAACAATTTCGTTATTTAAATCGCGTTTCATTTACTCACAATGACTATCCACTTTTTATTGATATAAGTATTGTTAAATCGTCTCCAAAAGAAAAAGGAGGGAAATATCAAGTATTTCATACCACAACTGAAGCGGGTATTTTCAATGCAAATACAAAAGAAACATTTGAAATTGAATTGGAAGTGGATTCATTGCGAATAGGTCCAAGAACTGATTTTAATACTCCTCAAAAATTAACCGATATTCTCAAAAAAACCATTAAACATGTGCTTTCGGGATTACAACACACAAATTATCCGATTTCATATCCAGAACAACGAGAAATACAAACCGCTTATATGAGACTATTGCATGGTGCAGATTGGATGCCCCGAATGAAATTACATAAATCCGTTTTTATTGGTCCATCGTCTTATACACTACAATTACCGAATATTATTCCAATAAATGAGAACTCAACACAGGCAAATATTCGCCAAAATTTTGTAGTTACTGAAAAAGCGGATGGAGAACGACATTTATTATATATTTGTGGTGCAGGAGGGAATGATAGTAATGCTGGAAAAGTCTATCTTATTAATACAAATATGTCGGTTATATTTACTGGTGCCAAAACAAATAATAAAGAATTGTTTAATACACTATTAGATGGAGAACTTATTTTGCATGATAAAAACCGAAATTGGCTGAATTTGTTTGCAGCATTTGACATATATTATTTAAAAGGACAGGATGTGAGGTCATTTCCGTTTATTGATGTAGATACAGAAAATGATATGCGAAATATGTCAGTGGCAACAAATGACATTATTGTTTCTCAATTAGGCGGAGCAAAAGCCAAACAAATAGTTAAAAAAGAAAGGGACAATAAACGTCCGCATCAACAAAACCGTCAAAACCGTCAAAACAATGGAGACGGAGATGTGGTTTATCGTTATAATTTATTGAAAACGGTTGTAGAAACCTCACAATTTATAAATGTTGTTGAAAAAGAAGATAAAATGAATTTGTCGCCTATTATAATTGAATGTAAGAAATTTTATGGGGGACCAACAAATGGAAATGGAATGGGGGTAATGATTGACCTTATCGCGCCATCTGCGCTAAATCAGTTTGATACACAACAAAAAAATAACAATAATGCGGCTATATTTATTGCTTGTGCGGATATATTGCAACGTGAAAAAGACGGATTTTATCCTTATAATATAGACGGACTTATTTTTACACATGCGATTTTTGGGGTAGGCGCAAATGAACCAGATAAATCAGGTCCTCTTAAAAAAATAACGTGGGGATATTCATTTAAATGGAAGCCGCCAAAATATAATACAATTGACTTTTTGATAGGCATTGTAAAAACCGAAAGTGGAGACGATTTAATACGCACTAAATTTGAGGAGGGTGATAATATTAATATGGACCAAAATATCATGCAATATAAAACGGTTCAATTGCGTTCTACTTATATTGAGAGACTGCATGGATATATTAATCCATGTCAAATGGTTTATGATAATGACGTGCCTGATTATTCTATGAATTTGGATGATGACCCTGATAGACCTACTGTTAAACAATTTTATCCAACGACACCATATGATCCTGATGCGGGGACGGCATTTATTCCACTAAAAAAAGATAGTAATGGAACGTTGAATATGTTATCGGTTGAAGATGGGAGTATTATTGAGAATAATTCGGTGGTAGAATTTGCGTATGATTTTAATAAAGAAAGTGGATGGAGGTGGGTTCCATTGCGAATAAGATTGGACAAAACCGAAAATGCATATCATGTGGCCAATGATATTTGGAAAAATATTCATAATCCAATTACGGAGGAAATGATAATAACTGGTTTAAATATACCAGAAGGCGATGTTATTGATGCCGATGTTTATTATAATAAAACGCAGGAATACACAGTTTATCAAACGAATCATTTGAAAATATTTCACAATTTCCTTAAAAAAGAATTGATTGAGGCAGTAGCCCAAAAAGGCAATATATTAATTGATTTTGCTTCTGGAAAAGCGGGAGACCTTCCTAAATGGATAAGTGCCGAATTAGGTTTTGTTTTTGGAATTGATATATCACGTGATAATCTGGAAAATACAGTGGATGGTGCTTGTGTTCGTTATTTAACTGCGCGCAAAAAAAATAAAGTTGTTCCAGATTGTCTTTTTGTGCAAGGTAATAGTTCATTCAATATTCGCACAGGTGAAGCAATGCTAACCGAGAAATCGATGCAAATAAGCAAGGCTGTTTTTGGGGCTGGAGAGAAGAGTGAGAGTAAATTGGGTGCAGGAGTCTATAAATCGTTTGGTAGAGGTCAAAATGGATTTAATATTGGTTCAATGCAATTTGCATTACATTATATGTTTTCAAGTGGTGCGGACCTGTTAAATTTCACGAGAAATTTGGCGGAGTGTATTGCATTGGACGGGTATTTTATTGCAACATTTTATGATGGTAAGGAGGTGTTTAATTTATTGCGTGATAAAATGACGGGAGAGACTACGAGTTTATTTGAGAATGGAAAAAGAATATGGGGTATTACCAAATTATATGATGATAAATTGGAGACCTTGTCAGATAATATGGATAGTATAGGACTTAAAATAAATGTGTTTCAAGAAAGTATTAATCAGTGGATACCTGAATATTTGGTGAATTTCGAATATTTTACGCGATTGATGGAAGAATTTGGGTTTATTTTGCCGACACCAGACGAAATCAAGGGGTTAAATTTGACATCAACAACGGCACCAATACCGAATGCAACTGGAATGTTTCAAATAATGTATGAATATATGACAGCAACAAAAATAGGCAAACGATTTATGGATGAAAATGATACGGGAGTAATATCCGAAATAAAGTCAATGACTGAGTCTGAACGTAAAATATCATTTTTAAATAGATATTGTATATTTAAAAAAGTGAGGAATGTAGAAAGTCATAAAATTAAGTTGGAGCAAATAGAGAGTGATGACACATATAATCATAGAAAGTCTGCATCGGTTGCTTTATTGGAAAAACAAGACAAAATGAATTTAAGCAAAATTAGTGATGTTATATCGCCAGATGTTTCCCAATCCTCTTTTACAGCAGCCGCTTACTTAACACCGTTAAACCCGAGTAAAATAACACGACTGAAACGGAGTATTAAAATTCAAGATAATGGTGAATCTCGGGCATCGGCTTCATTAGAGTCTCCATTAATTACATTAACTCAATTAGAATCAGCGTCAGAGTCACCATCTATTTCACTATCGCCGAGTCCATTACCAATACCAGCAACTCCAAATTTGACAATAAATCGGGAACCGGTGGATAGGGTGATGAAACGAAAAAAAATAATTATATCGTAATTTAATGGCTACTAATTTATGGGTGTATTTTTTTTTGTTTTATATTAAGCCATAACAAATATTGCGTAAGAATTATATGAAATATTGATTCAATATATTATACGTTAAATATATTGAATTAAATTTATTTGTGATAATAATAATAATAATAATAATAATAATAATAATAATAATGATGAATAATTACAATAATTTTGTTTATAATCCAGAAATATGGGGTCCTCATTATTGGTTTTTTTTACATACAATAGCATTAACTTATCCGAAATATCCGAATGCAATTACAAAGAAAAAATACTATGAGTTTTTTCGCAATTTTTATTTATTTATACCGGTAAGTTCTATTGCAAATGAGTATGAACAATTATTATTAAAATATCCACTTGTTCCATATTTGGATGACCGTAAGTCATTGGTTAAATGGATACATTTTATTCATAATCAAATAAATAAAAAACTTGAAAAACCGCAAATATCAATGGATGATTTTATAAAACAATATTATCTTTTATATTTATCGAATACTACAAAATTAAATCAGCGTATGAAGTGGGTTCAAAAAGTGTTATATTTTAGTATTTTGGTATCATTAATTATACTTGTTTATTATTTATTTCAAAAAAAATAATATCTATTAATTATAAATCGTTTAATATAATATAATATAATATAATATAATATGAATGATAAAAATATGAATGGAGGTAAATTATTAGGGGTTGGAGGATTTGGATGTATATTTAGTCCTCCATTAAAATGTAAAAAAAAAGGTTTATCATCTTCATCATCATCATCTTCATCATCTTCATCATCATTATCATCTTCATTATCATCTTCATTATCATCTTCATCATCATCTTCATTATTAGATACGATAACGAATGAGGGTGATATGTCAAACCACAGATTTGTTAGTAAATTTATGCTTAAAAAATATGCTGAAGAAGAGAATGAAATAATAAAAAAAATAAGAACACATATTGTATTAATACCAAATTATGCCAATTATTTTTTGGTAGATAACATTACATTATGCGAGCCTCAAACGCTTACAAATGCGGAAATGAATATGTTAAATACCACGTGTGATATAGTGAGTAAAACTAAATCAAAAAAACGCACAATGACACGGGGCAAACACTCACAACAGACGAATATTAATTCTAAATTAGATAAGTTTATGATTTTAACGATGCCGTATGGAGGTATAACACTTGATAAATATTTTGAAAGTATAGACATTACAAATGCAAATAATATGAAGAAAATAAATAATAATTTAATAAAATTATTGAGATATGGAATAATACCGATGAATAAGTTGCATGTATATCATTGTGATTTAAAGGGTTCAAATATTTTAGTTGATGAGAGAAAAAATCCGAAAATAATAGATTGGGGTTTGTCTGAAATTTACGATAAAAGGGGTGATGGTGATGGTGATGGTGATTTATATAATTTTTTCAACAAAAAATTGCCGATTGAGTTTGAAACGCATAGTTATTTATTTAATAGTCCATTCACGGCGGTTTTTTTTTCGTATCATTTTGTCAATTATTTTAATAGATATTATGAAAAAACTAAATATGATTTATCGAATGAATTGAATTTACGAACGGCGATATTATTATTTATTAATGACTATGTTAAAAAACAGGGTCATTATTATGTCATGAATAATTTTTTTTATATGTTTTATAAAAAAAATATTCCATTGTCATATAATAATAGTGATAAAAATGGTCAAAAAAAATGGATTGAAGAAAATATAACTAACAAATATATTGAAAATTATTATTTTGTGATTATAAACACGTTTTCAATAATTAAAGATAATAAAGTAAATATTGTAAATATCAATGAATATTTAAATAGTGTTTATATTCATATTATTGATATTTGGGGTTTTATTACGTCATATGTGTGTATTATTGAAATATTGTTTAGAAATTATGACAATTTAAATAAGCAAGAATATTCGCTTTTTAATTATATTGCGCGTATATTTATTAAATATTTATATCTCCCCCAAATTAAACCAATTAATATTGACCATTTAATAAAAGATTTGCAGGACCTAAATTTATTTTTTGTTTCCAATGTTTCTCCTTCCAACATAACTGTGCAACATTATTCCGATTATATTAAATTAAAATCAATTCAAAGTTAATTATTTAAGAGGATGGGTTTTGTTTGTGTGTATTTGATTGAATAGTTGTTTTTTTAACGGAGGGATAATTAAGCGTATATTTGCAGTGTAAAATATTGTATAGTTTTTATTGTGATTATATAATATAGTATATAGTGTTGTAATATATATATGAAATTGGAATTATTTATATTATTTATAATAGGTGTTTTTATTTATGATACATATCATGGTGGGAAAATGATGAAGTGGATTCAATCTTTAAAAAAGTATTATAAAACCGCGACGTATATTTTTATTGTTATTTTTATTTATGGTTTGATGAAGTCAAAAGATCCTCGTTCCAAAAATATTTTGTATTATGGTTATAATATTATTCGTAATTTGCCTTTAGAAAAATCCTATGTGAATTCATTGTCTCCTATTTTTGATATGACGAATAGTGTTGGTGAAGATTATGAAAATGGGAATTCTTTTATGGAAGGTTTAAACAATATAAATCCTTTAATGCCTTCAAATATTCCATCTTCAATGAATGGACGTGGTGGTGGTGGTGGTGGTTATCGCCAACATAATCCGATTGCCACGAAACGTTCGGTTAGTGAAGCTAAAAAACGTTATGTTGCATCTTCACAAAATTGGAAATGTGCAAATTGTGCTCAACAATTAAATCATACATTTGAGGTGGATCATATAATGCGACTTGAATATGGAGGTTCAAACGAAGTGAATAATTTGTCGGCATTATGTCGCAATTGTCATGGACTTAAAACAGCGAAAGAAAATATTTCAAAATCGGATATGTAAGATTTTGTGGGGGCGGGGGGGCGGCGGTTTAAAAACAATATAAAAACAAATTGATATATTAAATGGGGAGGTGTTTTTGGTTTAAAAACCCTCTATAAAACAATATAAAAACAAATTGATATATTAAATGGGGAGAATAAACCAAAATACAACTATATTAATTTATTTGATAATTTAACTGATACTTAATTAGTTATTGTCCATATTGTCAATATTGTCCTCCATATTGTTCAATCTTTTATTTGCTGTATTAATATAGTCTCCATTAATTTCAAACCCAATAAAATTAACATTATTTTTTTTTGCGGAAACACATTCAGAACCTGAGCCGACAAAAGGAACGACCAATAATGTATGCGATGATTTATTTAGAGACGCTTTTATTAAGGTATCGCATAAATTTAACGGTTTTTGGGTTGGGTGATCTACACGTTCTTTTTTCCCGGCTCCACCTGCTAATGCTGGAATTTTTATAACATCTCTTGGCAATGCTCCTCCTTCATGAGCGGTATAAATTGTTTCTTTATCTCCATTGCTAAATCTGCCTACTGTTGATTTTCTAACTTTTCCTGCTGCATTTTTTAAAAATGAGTCAGTATAAGGCTCTCTAACATCATCACGATTAAATATCGGTTTATCTTTATAACAACATAATATACTTTCGTGTGTTCTTTGCCAAAAATTTAGTGATGGGGTTACTTTGTTAGTATAATGCCATACTAACCATTTCACATTACAATTTATACGGGTTCTTATAAAAGCAAGGATTTCACTAAATCCATATATATATAATGTTCCTTGCGGTTTTAATATTCTTAAACATTCAAAAATCCAACTATCACACCATAATAAATAGTCATTCATCTTTTGCTTATCACTTTCATTACCAAAATCCTTTCCAATATTATACGGAGGATCACAAATTATAATATCTGCACTTTCATTTGTAATTTTTTTCATTCCAATAATACAATCTTCATTATATATTTTATTTATTTCTAAATTATGGTGTGGTATATCTTCATTCTTATTTTGTTCATTATCGTTTTCATCGTATTTAGTTGTTGGTTTAATTATTTTTTTTCCAATAGCCTTTTCTAAACGTTGTAGTTTTAATATTTTGGTTAATTCCATTTCTTTAATGTTACAAACTGTATTATGGCTATTATTATTTATATTATTCATTTCAATTTTTTTATTGTCCAATAAAAAATGTTTATATATTTACGTAAAAATACAAAAATATGTATATCTAAAAAAACAATATAACAAACAATATAAAAAACAATATAAAAACAAATTGATATATTAAATGGGGAGGTGTTTTTGGTTTAAACCCCCCTATAAAACAATATAAAAAACAATATGATAAACAATATAAAAACAAATTGATATATTAAATGGGGAGATGTTTTTGGTTTAAACCCCCCTATAAAACAATATAAAAAACAATATAAAAATAAATTGATATATTAAATGGGGAGGTGTTTTTGGTTTAAAACAATATAAATAAAAAATTGATTGTTTTTATTTGTTTTAATATAAAATACATTAAATTTGAAGGTAACAGAAATCCGCACGTATAAAAGTCATTCAATTGCAACCAGATATTTTATTTTGTATAAATATGAATCAAATTACACTTTCGTCATTTGTCGAAAAGATGTTTGAAGAATCGCTCGACAATAATGATATGAATTTTTGTCAAAAAAAGTTGTATGGTGCCGTTTTTAGATTTCAATTGAATAAAGACATAGATAATATTGACAGCCAAGAAATAAAGACACTATTATGTAGTGTTAGAATGGATAAACCCAAAAAATATTTCCCCTTATGGATTAATATAGAATTATGGGAGCCAATTCAAGATACTCCTGAACTTTTTGATATTTATAAAAGAGTGCAAACATTGTTTCGTATTTTGTTTATGTATGAAGAAGGAACAAATTGTATGTATCATTCACGATATTGTTATTATGACCGAACATTCATTCCGTCATATACAAAAAAAGAAATTGACATTGTTGTAGAAGAATTAGAATGTATTATTAATAATAATGCGATATATCCATTTATTTTGGAAAAACTTGAATACGATTATTCATGTATGTTAGATTTATTTGATAAACTCGAAAAATATAATAAAAATAATTCGCAACATCCGTTATATATTACAACACAAAAATGGAAATATATTTATACAGATGGTCATATTGATTTTCAATATAAAATTACGGACATTAGCGATATAGATGAACTCAGTTGCTCATTTATGAATGAGGCTGAGTCTATTTTACTATAAACATAACTGTCTTTACTTTTTTTTGTTGGAGGTGCGTTAAAATTGAGACTTTTTGGAGTTATTTAGGCGATTTTTTGGGAGGGAGGAGGGAGGTGCGTTAAAATTGAGACTTTTTGGAGTTATTTAGGCGATTTTTTTGGGAGAGAGGAGGGAGGTGCGTTAAAATGGAGACTTTTGGGGGTTATTTAGGCGATTTTTTGGGGAAATAAATCCCCCTTATAAATATTATTATTCATTCCATTTCTCTCAATTCATAAATATTATTTCGTTACAAAATAAAATATAAACTAAATTAATATATATTTTATTATTTTTGAGAGAAATATTCATAACAATTTATATGGGTTTGAAATAAAGATTTAGTGAGTTCCTTATTTAAGACCAGTTCCTTATTAGGGGCAATCCATATAAATTGTTAATCCATTTCTCTCAATTTAAAATTATTATTTCGTTACAAAATAAAATATAAACTAAACCAAATTATATTTTATTATTTTGAGAGAAATGGAATGAATATTAAAACTTTATAAGTTTATTTCTCTCAATTTAAAATTATTATTTCGTTACAAAATAAAATATAAACTAAACCAAATTATATTTTATTATTTTGAGAGAAATGGAATGAATATTAAAACTTTATTTGTTTATTTCTCTCAATTCATAAATATTATTTCGTTACAAAATAATATATAAACTAAACCAAATTATATTTTATTATTTTGAGAGAAATGGAATGAATATTAAAACTTTATTTGTTTATTTCTCTCAATTCATAAATATTATTTCGTTACAAAATAATATATAAACTAAATTAAAATATATTTTATTATTTTGAGAGAAATGGAATGAATATTAAAACTTTATTTGTTTATTTCTCTCAATTCATAAATATTATTTCGTTACAAAATAAAATATAATCTAAATTAAAATATATTTTATTATTTTGAGAGAAATGGAATGAATATTAAAACTTTATATCTTTATTGTTTATTGTTTATTTCTCTCAATTTATAAATATTATTTCGTTACAAAATAAAATATAAATCCAAACTAAAATATATTTTATTATTTTGAGAGAAATGGAATAACAATTTATATGTGTCGCTCCTAATTAAGGAACTTGGTCTTAAATAAGGAACTCACTAAATCTTTATTGACCTCGCGCAGCGAGGACCGAAGGGGCGAGCGTTGGTCGTAGTCCCGTAGGGACACGACCCATATAAAAAGTTATGAATATTTAATTTTTTATCTTTATTGGTTATTTCTCTCAATTTATAAATATTATTTCGTTTCAAAATAAAATATAAATCCAAACCAAAATATATTTTATTGTTTTGAGAGAAATGGATTTAAAAGTGTAAAACTTTATAAGTTTATTGGATGCATTGCATTGTGGCTACACTTCTCTCAATTTAAAATTATTATTTTGTTACAAAATAAAATATAATCTAAATTAAAATATATTTTATTGTTTTGAGAGAAATGAATGTTAAATTTTATATTTTTATAAACATCGGGTAGGTAAAAACAAATTACAAATATTCCAATGAAGGTAATATATTTGCCTTATTAACACTGCAATATTTTTTACTATTTGCCGATAATATTTGTTTATTTAGGACCAACATACAAGGTGAATAATTGGTTTGTCGTTCTTCTATATCACTGTAATCTTCTCTCTGTGAAACAGTTAAAGGAGTAATTAAATACCATCTATCTTTTTCTTGTAATTGAAACCACCATTTATCGATGCTATATAATAGTTGATATTTTGTATATTGAGGTCCAATTCTAACTTCAGGGTCTTTTAATAGGTAATTAATGCCAGTGCGAATATTTTTAATTAATGTATCATAATAGTGTTCCAAAACCAAATATCCGGTTGTGGTTTGGCATTTCGTTACTTTTACACAAAATGGGAAAGGCTGTGAGAATGGAGGGAAATTATTTCCTGCAATAAGACAGACATCGAATTCTGGTGTGGAATTGTTGCTTTTATATTTATTTAGAAATGCATTCATATTTGCGACAAATTTTTCGGGTTGTATAAACTGGATATCATCTTCTACGATAAGAACATGGGACCATTTGTTTTTTTTTGCGATTTCAAGACATTTGAGATGGCTCATTGAACAACCAATTGCGGATGACCCCGATTTTTTGGGTAAGCAAATTGCATTGAATCGTTCAAAAATAGGGCGCACTATTCCTATTTTAGGCAATTCTTGTTCAATATGAATTCGTCTATCTATTCGCGAATCTAAATTTATATATAAACAATGTTTTATATCACTAAGCGACTTTAAAGACCCCGACATTTTATAATATAATAATATATTATTATATATTTTCTGGACGCTTTTTGTGGTTTTATTTTATTTTATTTTAATGGACAGTAGCGTTTCTATAAATATAAATTCAATATTAAATAAATTATTACTTTATAAAATACCTCAATCTCAGTTATCTAAATTGGCGCGTTTTGGAGTGGATAATGATGGTGGATATGTTATTTTAAAACCAGACTCCATTTCCTCATCTCAATCACTCATTTGGGATTTATATATATCGGCTGGAATAGGAAATGAAGAATCATTTTCCAAGAATTTTATTACATATTATGGATTACAAAAAAATCAGTGTTGGGCATTTGACGGAACAATTGCATCTTATCCGCGTCAATATAAGCCTTGCCCACCACAAGGCATTTGGTTTGTATCTAAAAATATTGGACCTCAAATGACAGATATGACAGTTAATTTAGGTCGTCTTATATCTCAGTATAATAATATATTTTTGAAAATGGATATTGAAGGTGCCGAATATGATTGGCTTCTCTCACTTTCTGTCAAACAATTAACTAACTTTAAAGAAATTGTAATTGAATTTCATAACATAAATACGGACTGCAGAGTTGCCAATGTATGGAAATTATTAAATAGCACGCATATGGCAATACACATACACCCGAATAATTTTGGAGGAACCATAAATAACATACCAAATGTTGTTGAAATTACATATATTCGTCGTAATGATTGTGCGTTTATCACTAATACTGATAACATAATTGAAACTGAACACGATATTACTGACCCCGCCACCGATAAATGGACAATCTATCCAAAAGGAACACCTATTTATCCCATTAAAAATATTGATTTCCCAAATAATCCCCGCACCCCTGACCTTTATTTAACATTATAATAACAATGTCAATACCCTATCCATCCCTCCCCATAAATTATCTTTATATTGTTTTACTTATCCATCCCTCCCCATAAATTATCTTTATATTGTTTTACTTATCCATCCCTCCCCATAAATTATCTTTATATTGTTTTACTTATCCCTCACTCCCCATAAATTATCTTTATATTGTTTTACTTATCCATCCCTCCCCATAAATTATCTTTATATTGTTTTACTTATCCCTCACTCCCCATAAATTATCTTTATATTGTTTTACTTATTCCTCCCCATATAAATTATCTTTATATTGTTTTACTTATCCATCCCTCCATATAAATTATCTTTATATTGTTTTAGATTAGATAAAACCTCAATATAATAAAGTAAATAATATTTATAGACGAAGGAGAAGAGGGTGAAAATGACACCAACAATTCCAAAAGTCGTATATCAAACATGGAAAACTCATAACTTGCCTCAAAAAATAGTGGAATTAAGAAATTATATGAAACAAATGAATCCTGAATACGAATTTTGTTTATATGATGACACAGATATTATCGATTTTATTTCAAACTATTCGCCCGACATTGATGATAACGATAATTTATTGGTGGCATATAACTCACTCGCAATCGGTGCCGCCAAAGCCGATTTATGGCGATATTTAGTTCTTTATAAGTATGGAGGCATATATTTAGACATGGATGCAATAATAATTCAGCCATTAGACAAACTTTTTTTAGAAGTTTCAAACATAAATTCAATACCAGTTCCGGACATACACGGCATTATTACACGAGAAAATAATCAAGGCATTTTTAATAATTGGATACTCATTTTTGAACCACATCATCCATTCATGAAATTAATGATTGATTACTGTTATTATCATATTAGTTCTCGTTCTACAAATGATATTTTAGCATTAACTGGACCCATTGCATTAACCTCAATGTTAAACGAATTTTATTTATGGACTTCTTTATCAACTAATCAAGACAAAAATCTAAACGCCATTTATTTAGATGATATTGAACACAAATTGGCTTATTCCAATTCGGGCAGCGACGGCATCTCAAATACTTTATATGATTTAACTGATATTGAATTCAATAAATATTTTCGCTTTTGTGGTCTGTGTGTATATAAAAAAGATATGGGCGAATTCGCAAAATGCAAACATCGTTATGCAAATTTACTTTATAACATAACATCCCCATATTGGCGCAATTCATTAAACACATTTACAAACACTCAATCTCAACTATAAAATAAAACAATAAAACAATAAAACAATAAAACAATATTATTTAATTATATTTTCGGCTATATTTTTATTTAATTATATTTTTATTTAATTATATATAGTAAAAATATAACAGATTTTTTTGCCATATTATTTTATAGTTATAACAAATAATAAATATTTCATGCTTTCATTTATTTTAGACAAAATGAAACATTTACAAAAATATATTATTCATAAAATTGGTCCCAAAAATGCAGTTTTAGTCGCTTCAAGTATGATAATCATTTTATTTGTGTGCTATTATATTTATCGCACTATGTTTTATACACGAAAAGAAACATTTAAGTCAAATGGGTCTGGAAGTGATAAACAAGCCGAATTAATGTTATTTTATGCAACTTGGTGTCCAGCATGCACCGCATTTAAACCACAGTGGGAATCATTAAAAGAACAAATGCATGGAAAACAAATAAATGGGACACACATTATTTTTACTGAAATTGATTGCAGCGACAATAAAAACAGCGAAATCGAAAAGAAAATGCAACAATTTAATATTACTGGATTCCCATCCATTATTTTGTTGCATAATGGACGCAAAATCGCGTTTGACGGCAGTCGTTCAAAAGAAAATGTTTCCGCATTTTTAAATGAAAATCTATAAATTTGTTTATAGTTGTGGTTATGTGTAAATTATTTCTCTAAAGGCATATTGAAACCCAATTAAATATAATATAATATAATATAATATAATATACAAGATGAATGATGTGCCTATTATGAGAGAACATTTAAATGATATTGAAGAAATCTACGCAAAGATTGGGTTTAGTGAATGGATGTTAATATCAAAAAACGGTAAAATAATTGATGACAATTTTAATACAGCATTTACAATGGTATTTAACAGAAACAGTTGGTATTTTATTTTATCTGATTTATATGTAGATTTGCTTACATCTCGTATGCTTGGTATAAAGAATCTACGCATTAAAATAATTTTTACAAACGGAACAATTGTAAAAACTAATTTTGCAAATGATTATTTAAGAGCAATAAAAAACAATACACTGTAAAACATTATTGCACATATTATACCCATACCCATACCCATACCCACATAAAACATTTATTTACAGTTTTTTATTTTTTGAATCCAATATTGGAGTATTAATTTTGCAGGTATAATATCAATAATATGTTGATATTTGTTGGCGGTTTGATGCAATAAATCGGCGGTTATATCTTTCCAATCATTCACTTGTAATACAGGTAATCCATTAAAAAGTGTATTAAATACGGTTCCATATACTATTGGAATACATCCCAATAATATTGCTTCCCATGTTCTGTGACAGTCATATCCATTTCCATAAGGCGAAATAATAAATTGATATTCGGACATTTTTTTCCAGGTTTCATCACGTGTCATATATTTATTTTGTAATACCATTAAATCAGTTGGTATATTTTCTATTGCAGTTTTTCGTGAATTCCATCGGTCTAAATTAAAATGCATATTTGAATATATAAGAGGTTTTCGGGATTTAAATAATGGCGCTTTATTACGAATATCCAATAATTGTGTTTCTTGTTTTAATGGATGCATTTTTTGTCCCCATTGATGACCATTTAAATTAGACAATGACAGAGATTCAGTTGTAGATGAACAAATGGTATGATAATCTAATCCAATTGGAATTGTTTTTAGTTTTATAAAATGGTCGTTTGTAATATTATTTTGCGCATACCATACTAATAATAAAGGACAAGATAACAATTTTTTAAAATCTTGTTGGGACAATGCTTCATATGGAATAATTAAATCGGAATCTCCACTAACTAATATAAATGTTTTTGTGATATATGGCAAAATTTTATTCACAAAATATGATAGTGCCTCGCTACACACATAAATAGATGTATTTGAATTTTGCTTGTCATATATAATATATTTAATTAAATGTGCAACATCATATGCACAACTGGATTTGGGCATCATTGAATGAATCGCACACGACTTTAAAATACCACGACTTGACACATAATTACATTTTCTCTCATCTATTATTGTTGTCATTCTGTTTTATGAAAGAAATATATTTATTAATATTTATTAATAAATATTAATATTTAAATAAAAAAAATTGAAATAATTTTTAATGTATTAATCATATATTATATACACAAGAGTATATAACAACAACCGACGCCTTGAAGACAAACAATGAGTATTTTTAATACAGAATTATATCACGTGAGGGCGATTGGAATTGTTAATACTGACAATAAAGCTAAAATGAATACTATTGGGAATGAGAATAATTCACCGATTTATTTATCAGCGAGTGATAACAATACCGATTACTCGGAGTTGTTAAATATGAGTGCTTTGAAACAAGGAAACAACGATTCATATATTGAATATGAATCGTTGCACCCTCAATCAATTTCAATTAATAACGACAATCAACAATTTTCAATTGGATTTCCATTAATGGAAATTTATTTGGAATCTCAAAATGAAAAGGGATTGAATGATAGTTTGAATATTGTATTGAGAACAAAGAACACAGAAAAAATGAATAAAAAGTTAAGGTCAAGAGGTGCATATAATATTGCATCAATGAATCATATGAATGATGCATCAAATGTATATAATATGAGACCAACCAATAAAAAGCAACATGATTCCAAGAATATTATTTTAAAGCAAAGACAACCAACAAACAAACAATTCAATTATTATAGAATTAGACCTTCTATTTATATGTAATTAATTATTGTGTAAATGTAAATATGTATTTGTAAGTATTTGTATTCATAAAAAGAAAAATGTATATAATTTTTTCTTTTTATGATTAAATGATAACTTTCACTAATAATTTGATTTTGATTTTGCATTATATTTAATTTTGATTTTGCATTATATTTAATTTTGCATTATATTTGAATAGGAATATCTTTTATTTTTTGTTGTTCAGCCGGACAAACTGTATCAATCATATGAAATTTAAAACATTTATTTGAATTATCTCTAAATAATATGTCATTTACATTTTCTGGACTTGGATAAATAAATACAGTTTTTGTATTTGGACCCATTACATACATAAAAAGTAATCCCAATAAAAAACTAATAAAAAATACACGCCAAGATATATATTTATCTCCAAACATATATTTCAGTTAGATTTTATAATAAAACAATATAAAGACTAATTCATATTAGATAAGCGTTTTTATATTGTTTATGGATATTATCTCTTTTAATTTTATTTTAATATACTATTATGTCCTATTTTTAATATTGAATTTGCGGATGTTGTAGATACGCCATTTAATCCATTTATTCCCGAAACACTATCACTATTCGCAACATTATACATATCTAAACTATTTCCATATCCTCCCACTTTTCGTGTTTTTCCAAATAATGGCGTAATATGTGATTTATTTTTATTATGTTTTTCCGTTTTATTATTTTGTTGGCGCTGTCGTAGGGGGACCGAATATCCGGTTCTAAATGTAATAACACGAGGTTCAATAAAAGAATATTCTAAACTTTCAATTGTATGTTTGTTTTGTATTAAATAAAATAATTGACGTGTCATTGTGTCCCATTTAGAAATTACAGCACATTCTTTATATTTTTCGGACAATTCAGTTTCAATTAATGGGCGCAATTGGTTTATATAAATGTCGACGGTATCTTTTATAAATGTTGAATTCCCTGTATTTTTGTATTTTTTGACAGCACTTCCCATTTCTTCTTTCAAAAGGAATTTTTCCGTTTCGGTTTGTTGCAGTTTTTTTTCTGCACTTGGATTTGCAACTATTTTCGTATATATATCCAAATAAAATTCTAATATTTGATTGGATGTGTTTATATCATTTTTTAGTTCATCAAATTTTTCAAGAACTTGGTCATTTGTAATAATACCCATTAATAATTTGTTTTTCAATTGTATTACTTCATCACGCAATTTTTTCATTTCTTTTTCTTCTTCTTCTATAAATGCAGGCAATGGACGAGTATCTCCCATTGCAAGTTCTATTTTTAATGGACATGGGTCATCACGACTTCCACAAATCGCTGTTAATGTGCGTTCCAATGTTTCAGGCTCCACTACTATGTCAAAAATAGTTCCAACTGGACGATGACAATTCACACATTTCGGTTTTATTTTCGCTAATTCTTCTTTTTTATCTTTAATTGTTAAATCCGCATTTTTTAAAATAGGTGCCTTAAATTTGTCATAGTCTGTTTCATATCTGGTTTTTAATTCATAATATTCTTTCACCTTTTCATAAAATTTAATTGTCAAAGATTCACCCGATTTTTCATCCATATTCGTTATTCTAATACAACTATTCTAATACAACTATAAATATAGCCTACTTTTTATATTTATACAATATATTCATATTAAAAATAAACTATATTTATAATCCCCCTCTCACCCGTTTAAAACAATATAAAGATAATTTTTATTAATACAAACTCCACTCCCACCCGTTTAAAACAATATAAAGATAATTTTTTTTAATACAAACTCCACTCTCACCCGTTTAAAACAATATAAAGATAATTTTATTAATACAAACTCCACACCCATCCGTTTAAAACAATATAAAGATAATTTTATTAATACATAAATATGCAAAAAATTGAGCAACAATCAAAAATGAGAAAAATAAAAATAAATAAATCCGCATATTATGTTTATGACAATGAATTCCCTTTAATGACTGTTCCAAAAAATATATGCAATTTACGTATTTATCAAAATTTAGCAATATATGACCGCATTGTCAGTTTTATTAATGATGCTATATTCAAAAACTCCAATCCCAAACCTAATGATATTTATACTCAATTTTATGAAACTGGAACACACATTCATACCATATTTAATCGTCCAACTCACGGCGGATATTTGCCATTAAATATCGCATTTCCATTTCAATATAAAACAATATCATCCTCACAGTCTCTAAAACCTACCACACAAACACCACAAATATTTAATAGCATAAGACTTTTTAATATTGCCGATATACATTATGAAACTATTTATAAAAATATAACCGAAATTACACCCTATTATAACTGTCCTCATTTATGTTTAAAAAATTTTTATGGAAAAATACCAACACACTCACCCAATGACCTCTTTTTAATTGTATCGGAACAAGACAATAATACCAATACCAATACCAATACCAATACCGATACCAATACCGATAACCAACACATTGCCGAATTATTAGAAATAAAAACACAAATAAATAATAACAATAACAATATCAATGACAACATTTTATTCCTATTTTCTCTCAATAACTTTCATAATATTAAAAATAATCCCGAATTTAAATATGTTTATCATTTATCAAATTCAAATTGGTATCTTGGATTTAAATCTTTAACTCCAATTATTCAAAAACTAATTCAGTCATTAGATTGGTGCATTATTCATAATTATGAATATGATAATAATCATGAACTAACATATGACAATTTAATAGAACTGTGTATGATTGTTAAAAATGCTGGACCACAATTTGAAACCACACTACGCCACAATTTACCCTTCATAAGTCATTGGACTATATATGATACTGGCTCTACCGATGGAACACAAGATATTATACGCAAAATCACACAAGAATACGGCATACCCGGAAAATTATATGAAGATAACATTGATATTCGCGATTTTCATTTTGGAAATGCACGCAATCAATGTCTGGAATGGGCGGGCACAAGATGTAAATATGCAATCACATTGGACGATACCTACCGAATTCAGGGCGACTTAGTCGCATTTATTTCTCAAATACGCGGAGACCAATTCGCAGATTCACTCTCATTATATATTCAAAGTAATGACATGGTTTATGCATCAAACCGAATTATTGCTACACATTCTGGATTACGATATAAATATCGCATTCACGAAGTAATAAATGAAAACAATAATGTTAATATTATTATTCCCGCCGATAAAGCAATGATTATTGATTGCCGTTTTGATTATATGGAAAAACGAACCATTGACCGAAAAAAATACGAAATTGAATGGCTTTTAGAAGAAGTAAAAACATCGCCGTTTGACCCACGACTATATTATTATTTAGGACAAACATACAACTTAATTCAAGACTATAATAACGCTTTTATATATTTTACAAAACGCATTCAATTCGCAAATAACGGATTTATTCAAGAGCGATATGATGCTTGTATTCAACTGGCTCAAATCGCTATGTTTAAATTGAATAAATCATGGGAGGTTTGCTTGGACATATACAATAATGCGAAACACATCGACCCTCAACGTCCCGAATCATATTATTTTATTGGACTCCATTATTTTATGCAAAATAATTCTCAAAAAGCAATAATCTACCTTAAAAATGCATTTGAATTGGGATTGCCAAATAATAGCCAATATAGTCTGCGCCCAATGTTGTCATATTTTTTTACTCCATATTATCTCACTAAAATATGCTACGAATGCAACGAATATAAATTGGGCGAACAATCCTCCGCATTTTTCATCGCAAATTATCACTCATTTCATAAAAATATGGATGCTAATACCACTTCCTCATCGCAATTTAACCAATTATTTTTAGAGGAAATAAATACGAATATAATGGCAAATAAAGAATATAATAACTTTATTAACAATCCTGAAATATTAGAGGAAATAAAATCATGGAATCAAATTTTTAACAAAATTAATAATGCAAATATTGAGTCTGTGTCTATTAATAAAACAAAATATCCAATTTTGCAATCATCTTCATTAACTAATAAAAATAAACTTAAAAATACAACAACACCCATTCAAATCACATCTAAACCAATAATGTGTTTTATTACAAATAGTAATTCACACGATTTAATAAATAATATATCCAATAACATATCCAATAACATATCCAATAACATATCCAATAACATATCCAATAATATATCCAATAACATATCCAATAACATATCCAATAATAATTATTACATCTATGTTATTGAAATGATTAAAAATATGAAATTAACAGAAAAATATCAAATAATTATATTTTGTAATTGTTTCGCTGAAATAAATCAATATCATACTGATAATAATCTTCTACAAAATAATGATATTATTTATTATTCTTTAGAAGATTATGGCAATTTTGTTAAAACAAATTATGTAAATGTATGCATCATTCATAATTGTTTAGAATATTTACCCATTTCAATATTAGGTATCACTGAAAATATTTATATCATAATTGACAAATTATATCCAACTGGTTCTATAATTATTAATCATCCAAAATTAAAAAAAATATATTGTTTCACCCAATGGCATCAAACTCATTTTATTAAACAATGGACAACATTACAACATTTAACTGATTCTAACACATTTTATAATAATATTAATATTAGCCCCGAATTATTCTCAATTGATAATCATAATCATAATCATAATCATAATACATGGTGGAAATATCGTTCTCAAATAAAAATACCATTTTCATTCATTTATACCTCAAACATATTTAATGGACTATTACCATTATTACACATTTGGAAAGATATTCATAAAATACAATCCAATGCAACATTACATATTTTTTATGACACAACCACAAATAACATATCAAATGAAAACGACCAAATACATAAAAACTATATAAATGAAATTGAAGAACTACTTATATACTATGAATCAATTGACCCAATAAATAAGTTAGGAATTACGGTGCATCGCGAATACGATAGTTCAACATTGGAAACATTCTGGAATACAACTGATATTTGGTTTCACCCTTTTCAATACGGCAATGATATTAATATCCATCATGAATCATATTGTATGTCATTATTAAAAGCCGCCGCATCTCAAACCTTTATTATTACACATAATAATCCTTTATTAGTTAAACATTTCTATTTTAAAACAATATCCACATCTACTCAAAAAAATAATGATGATGTGTATGGACATGATGTTTATGGAAAAATATTATTAAAAGATTATAATGTTCAAACCACAGAATGGAAAGACTATGTATTAAATGAAATATCGCCATATTTGATTTTAACTGAACAAAATAAAGGTGAAATAATTACAACAACGAATGACCGAAATTATAGCGATTGTGGAACAAGTAATCCAGATACTACAATAGAATTAATTGACATATATATTCATAAATATGATTCCATCTTTAAAAATTATAAATGGGCAAAGAAAATGATATGCAATAATCGTGCAAAACAATTTGTGAATAATATTATCACATTTAAATATGAATATAAAGAACAATTTTATGGTATTCGCAATATATCAAATACTAAATGGATAAATATTATTCCTATCATAACCAACACAATAATTGAAATAAATAAAAAAATGGATTTATCGCCAATATTAACTTATCACATACCCATTTTAGAAGTTAATTCTTATACAGGAATTGGAATAATTGAACTATTAAAACATATTTGCTTATTTTATTTAGACATTGAGAAAAAACAAACTGATTGTTTTTTTCAATTTCCAATATTTAAAGCAACCGTAATTGACGATTTTTACAATAAACAAAATAATTCAATGCAAATTATGGATAGTTTGCAAAATAATTTTCGCATTATTAATAATTTAATAGAAACATTGAAAAATAAATCAAATCAATCATCCAATACATTAAACCAAATACAACATTTACAATTAAATATTATAAATGGAAATGTTAATAAATCTGTGGTGAAATTAAATAATGAACTATATTATTTTATCTCATATTTTTGTATTAATAATTATGATATTTTAGGAAATTTATATATACTTTATGAACATTTAATGGATAATGGATTAATAATTATTAATATTATAGATAAATTAACACAAATTGATATAATTAATTATTTTTGTAATCAATACTGCAATGGAAAAGTAAAAATAATTTTTGAATGTCATAAAAATGATAATGAATTTATTGTTATCGTTCAAAAATTACCATTATCATTGTGATTTGTGTAATAAATAAAAAATTATTACACACCAAACCCCACTCAAAATAATATAAAATAAATCCTAACTATTTTATATTATATAAACTAAACTAAACTAAACTAAACTAAACTAACATTGAAATCCACAACCATAAAACATAAATAAAATATATATTATGTTTGTGGTTTAGAAGGTATAATATATGGCGCAATTAGTCGTGCATTTAATTGTTCGCTTGATAAATAAGGTGTTTTTAAATTGCTATTGCAGTAGCCTACAGCGGGACGACTGGTATCATATACACTTTTAAACATAAATGGCGTGTGTTGCGAATAATTCATATTTTTGCGTGTATCTTTATTATATTCTAATCCTGCTAAATAACAATTTTCCAATGTGTTAAAATTCATTATTCGTAATCCATTTTTTTGCATAAATTCGCGATATTCCCAATTCGTTTTAATTCCTTGTTCATTTTGAATACGACTATTGATAACCGCTTCTGGTTGCCATGATGCCCATAAACGACCATCTTCCATCATTGGCGGACAATTCCAATATGCATTATTGCATGCTCCAAAACACTTATTCACAGCCCCACATTTACAGTCATTTGATGACTTATCACAATTTGTTTTTCCATAACAAGTTAAAGAACTCATTTAATATATATAAGGTAAATTATCGGTTATATATTAAATATATATATATATTTTTTAGTTTAATAACTTCTTTTTATGCGTTTTTTTATTTTTTAAGAAATAAGATTTAGTGCTATATGTTTTTTTAGTTAAATTGCGGATTTGTCGACTGCCTCCGGCAGCGGCACCGTTATTGAGCACTGCGTTTTTTTTTCTTTCTTCTTCTTTTTTTCTTCTTTCTTCTTCTTTTTTTCTTCTTGCTTCTTTTGCTTCTTTTGCTGCTTTTTCTGCTTTTTCTGGGGTTGTTAGTTGGTTGTTTTTTGGTTTGGGTGTGGCAATTAAGTCGCCGGAATTTATCAACGCTAAAACTTCCCCCAAATTCTTATTTATTATGATGTTAGAAACATCTTCTTGAGGATTATTTTTCCATTTGTACGTAAAATCCTTTTTATAGTTGTCTTTGTTCGGCTTTGGACCAGTTTGCACGACTTGCGGTTTAAAATAAAATACTATGTTTTGTTTGTCCGTTATAGATTTATTAATTGCCTCAATTACCGCATCCAAGTTTATTGGTGTATACTTAAGTAGGTCGTCGGTTTGAATATCGCCCATATCAATATGCGCTGGGTCGGATTCTTGATTAAGAAAATGCCTTAATAAAGTTTTCATAGATGCGTAATAATATTTAAATTGTTTAAAATTGTCTTTTGTTATACACCGGTCTGGTTTTGACGTGCATGAACCGGTTACGCTGACATATTCACCGCTACCTAAAGCTTCACTCAGGGTGAATTTATTGTTTATTTGATATATTGCCGCATTCCCACTATTATACCTCTTTTTTGCAATATCATTAATTGAATTGTGTATTTTTATTAAACGGTCTGCAATTTTGATTCCTTCCGCAGCAGCAATGTCATTTGTTTGATTTTTATTATGCGCATTTTTATTAACAAGTTCCTTCATTTTTGTATTAAATTTATCAATTATGGTTTCTATAGTTGTTTTGTATTCTTTTTTGGCAAAATCATTCCATTTATTAAAAGTATTAAAACCAAATGGAATAAGATTCTTGTCCAAAAGACCAGAGACGCCACCCTCCTCTTTTTTTTGCATTGCTAAATTGCCAATTGCATGTCTAAGGGCTTCGTCCCATTCCTCCCCATTTGTTAATTTTAAATTGCGTTTTTTCTCGTCATTTAATTTATCATACATATAGTCTTTAATGATACTCATATTGGATAGTGTGTCCGTTAAATTATCAATTTCTGTATTGTGCATTTGTATCAATATATTTGGTTGTATATTTTGAGTTTTATTTTGGAGCATTGCATTTTGGGCGCCTTTATTAATATGAAGTGCTTTGAAAAATATTTCGTTTTCAACAACTTTTTTATCTATGGCATTAATAGCAGGCATTTTGCCTGCTTCTATAGGAAATATATGAGTAAATTTGTATTCATGCAATCCTTTTTTTCCTTCGTCGGATAATAATGTTTCTAATGTTGTATTGAGGTTTAATCTTGTTATTATGAATTGCATTTGAATAATGGCTTCTGCTACTGTGTATCGTTCAAACACATTTGGTGTAATTATTTTATATATAAATGTTTTAATTAGTTGTTGTTCTTGAATGCGATACATGGAAGGCATAATATTTTTAATATTAATGATATTGTCTTCATTTCTCCCATAATACATATATATGATATTATAGTAATATAGTAGTATGATTCCAAATCCATATAAATCAATTGATTTAACCGATTTTTCTAAAAATTCATTATATAAATTGTCCGGGGTCATTTCTTTTGATTTTGTCCGTAATTGAATTAAAAAGTTTTTATACTCTGGAATGTAAAATTTTTTTAATTCATCTGCAACAACACTTCCATAAAAATAAGTTGTTCTATAAATAAAAGTTAAAAATATTAATTTCTGTTCCTCATAACATTTTAGGATTGCTTTTTCAAAAAAATCGTGTTTATCAAAGGTTTCTATCAACTCATCAAATTTTTTGCGATTTAAATATTCAAATTCCCACGGATATGACCACCAACCAGGTTTGTTTTCGATTCCTTCGTATTCAAATATGTTTTGATTGCATCTATGTAATACATTGGGTAAGGACATTTGATATATATAACTGCTTATTTTCAGGTTATTTTTATCGTAATCATATAAGATAGTCAAAGGATTTATATTAAAATTAACTAATTCAAAATCAAGTAGATATTTAAATCCAAATAAAATTTGGTATGCTGCTATCCAAAATTTATGTATATTTGCAAAAAAGCGAGAATTTGGGAAAAATAATTTATTAAATTGATGTAATACAGAATTACCCGCATCTTCCAGTATTAAATTTGAAATGTCCAATGTTTGTTCTTCGGCATTGGCTTTTTTGTTTGCGGCAATTAACTGCTGACATTGTTTAAATGCATAAATATTTTGTGATAATCCAGTATTTGGCTCGCAAAGTCTATATACAGTAGCAAAATGATTCATTATATCTATGTTTTTTTGGGCTTTAATCATGTCTTGCAATATCAAATAATTTTTATAAAATTTGGTAGCATTCTCTTTATTCATTAATACTGATATTCTGAAACTATACCCCTTAGGTAATCCTGTGTTTGCCTCTTTATGAATTAAGTTATCGCCATTACAATATAAAGGAGGGCGAAATGTTGCACTTATAGCGTCTTTTGAAACAAGATATGGATATTGTAAGAAGCCCAGTGGCTTCATAAATAAACGATTTCGCACATCTATATTGTTAATATATCTTCGCCGTTTGGCTAAAAAAACCATTAATATATCAATATACTTTTATATTATTTTTATATATTAATAAATAATCTTATTTATATATAAAGGTAATATTATTTATTTTTATCTAAATATTGCGATTGTTTAACTTATTTAATCAATATAATGACTGTTTATTTTTCTTAATATATAATAATAATTATTATGAAAAACAATATAAAAATAATTACAGTAATTTAATTATTTCATTTTTTGTTAATTTTGAGACATCTTCTAAATTTTTGTTTTTTGCAATCATGCGTAAATCTTTTAATGACATTTTTTTATAGTCTTCCATCGTATATTTTGCAAATGTTGGCGTTGATATAGAATTGGTATCATCCAAATCTATTATTTTCGCATTTATTGTTCTCAAATTGTCTTTATGACTTAAAGAAAATCGCTCATCTATTTCTGGAGGTTCAATTCCAATATTTTTAATATGGTCCTCTTCAACTTCGTCGTTCTCCACATTTTCAACGTTTTCCACATCCTCATTTTCTATCTGTAAATTTATGTATTTTGATTCATTGTTCCCCTCTTTTTTATATTCTCTCCCCAAATCCAACTCAATTCCTATAATTCCTTCATTCACATCCAATTTATTTATATCCAACACATCCTCATAATCTAAATTATCTCTCACACTAACAACATCATCCTCATCCTCATCCTCATTCTCATCACTTATACTGTCATCCTCCTCATCCTCATCATCTGTCATTGATTCTATACTGTTTTCTGTGTCATCATATTCGTCGATAATATCATCATCCTCATCTTCACTCACATAAATAAGTTCGTCATTTTGCGCATTATTATCCATATTTATTTCCATTGAACGTGAATAAGCATTTGAACCAAATTTTTTCATTGATTGTGCCATTAAATTATGATAAATATCATTATCAATCGCATTATCGGTCGCATTATTAATCGCATTATCTGTCGTATTATATCGTATAACTAAATCATGTAAAGTATTTACTGTATCCACCTGAATATTACGCAATTCAGAAATTGTATGCGATTGTTCTCGTGTTTTAATTTCAAAATAATACACAATTGCCAATAATGCAAGCATTATTCCTAAATTAAACAATAAACCAATCCAATTAATTTGTGTCATATTTAAAATATATTACATTAAAATAAGAAAAATAATTTTTTATACAAACGCTTATTTTTATTTAATAAAAGAGAGATTAATAAGAAAACCCTATAAACCTATAAACCTATAAACCTATAAACCCATAAACCTATAAACCCATAAACCTATAAACCCATAAACCTAAAAACCTATAAACCTATAAACCCATAAACCCATAAACCCATAAACCTATAAACCCATAAACCTATAAACCTAAAAACCTATAAACTTAAAAACCCATAAACCTATAAACCCATAAACCTATAAACCTAAAAACCTATAAACTTAAAAACCTATAAACTTAAAAATAAATAATAATTGATACTTTTATTATTATTTATATTTTACACCTTACCTTATTTTAGCCCCAAAATAACGTATTATTTTTTATATGAGTTCAATATTTCGGGTGGATAATTCATGTCTCTTAATACATGAAACCCCCCTTTAATTTTGGATATGCCTTTTTTAATTTTATAAGTATATTGTATTTTATTGCAATTATCTTCTGATACATTCATTTGCCAATTTGAAATACAATTTGATTTTATAAATGATTTGCATACTTTTCGGTAGTGTGTTGTAAGCATAAAAGATACATTTGAATACTTACTCAAATATTTAATAAATGCGGATGAACTTTTAATAGCTTCATCTGGATTTGTTCCAGAAAATAATTCGTCAAATATAATAAAATGACGTTCTTTCTTTTGTTTATGAATAATATCCAAAATTTCTTTGCAGCGTCTGGCTTCTGCTTGAAATAAACTGTCGCGACCGCTTGTATCTGGAATATTTAAATAACAATGTAAATAATTAAAAGGAGTCATTTTTGAACCATAATCATAAAATCCCATTCCAAATTGTTGCGATAAAATAATATTTAACAATATCGATTTCATTAATGTCGTTTTTCCTGATGCATTCGGTCCAGAAATAATCATTCCATTTCCCGAAGTTCCCAATTTTATATCGTTTTTAACTGGATATTTATTCGCTAAAGGAGCGTAATAATTATTTTTAAATATTATTTTGGACTTTGTTGTTTTTGTTTCCATTTCTGTTTCTGTTTCCATTTCTGTTTCCATTTCCGTTTCATTATCACTATTAGTGTTAGTGTTATTATCAACTACAAAGGAGCATGCATTTAAAATGCCTGATTTATATTGATATTGTATATTACGTAAAAAGTGAATATATGTATTCAGTCCAAAACAATACATCATTACTTCATTATACGATTCATTATGATGTAATTTATAAAATTCTTTCATTACATAACCAATTTGATTTATTTTTAATAAACTCCATTTCCCTGTTATTGGTGCAATTTTTGTTTTCCATATGCAAAGTTGGTCATAAATATTATCCATTTTTGAATGAAAAGCATTATGTGCGGCGGACATTTTGTGAATATGCAATGATGCAATATATTTTTTGTAATTTGTGATTTGTAGAATGGAGGTTTCCATAAACTCATTTAATTGAGAGAACGTGGTATATATGCGTTCCATTTTGCGATTAAAATTGAAACACATCATCGTATTTTGATATACAGAATATACATAAAAAACGACGGACATAATGATGCCCATTTTTTCCTGAAATGAAATGGATTTTGAACCAATTGTAAATAGTTTCATTATAGCATGCGATGACATTAATTGTTTAATTATGGTCCAATATAATTTAAAATTTATTTTGGTTCCCATACACTGTAAAATAAAAAAAGGAGTAATAAATATCATTAATGGAGACAATAAAGAAATTACTGGTGATGCTATATTTAATGTATTCATTATTTGCAAAAATGATTCATTCTCATTCATAAATTTCAAACTGTCCCATTCCATATAATAATAATTTTCATTGAAATGTTTGTCCGTTTTTATTTCATCCCAAACATCTATTATTTTAATTGATTGTTCCAACTCTGTCATCCCAAACCCAGCCCCAGACAATAAAATAGATTGGGACGTATTTTCGTCATTTCCTTTTATTATATTTTGATAATTTGAGAGAAATAATGTGTCAGTTGTATATTTACTTGATAACTGTTTATGAAACTCATATTTCAATTTATCAATATTTTTTTGTGTTTTTACATTCACACTCTCACTCTTGCCCTCGCTCTTGCCCTCATCCTCATCATCGCCCTCTCTTCCATCTTTATGAATGTCTTTTTTTTCTAAACAATATAATTTATCATACATACAAATTGTGCCAGATGACGGGTCAATTGTTTTACATAATTCTAAATCATTTGTAATATGATAAGGCAAATCATATAATTCTTTTTTTTCACCGTTCTCATTAAGTCCTAAATATTGAATTGGTAATTCAAAATATGTTGATATTTGTGCGATTGTTTTCTCTCCTACTCCTACTGTTTTATTATTATCACTACCGCATTCATTATCAGTATTTATACCTAAATTAGGCAGCCATCCATTATTTGATATAAAGTCCATATAATTATATCAAATAATTTATAAGTATCACTTAACGCATAAATGTCCCTCCAATCTTCCCTCCCCCCGCGCAAAAATCGCCTAAATAACCCTCAAAACCCCCGATTTTAACGCACCTTGCACCTCCCCGGCGCAAAAATCGCCTAAATAACCCTCAAACCCCCCGATTTTAACGCACCTCACAGCACCCCCGCGCGAAAATCGCCTAAATAACCCTCAAAACCCCCGATTTTAACGCACCTCACAGCACCCCCGCGCGAAAATCGCCTAAATAACCCTCAAAATCCCCGATTTTAACGCACCTCCGCGCAAATATATAGCCAATTATTTTTATAAATAATATACTACATTTTATCAGTGCATATATTATTTATAAAAAATTGACACATTTATTATAAATAAAAATACTTATATAATACAATAATAAAATGAACGCTAAACCTAAATTAAACAATGTAGTTATTGTGGGTAATAATTTGATTGAATCTGTAAAGAAAATTAAAAAGATACAATCTAAAATCTTAATTAGTAAAAAGGAAAATATTGAGGTGGAAATGGGAATGGAAATGGAAATGGAAATGGAAATGGGAATGGGAGGAGTTAAAATAGAAGAACCGATATGTATAATAAACAAAGGAACAGGTGCGGGGGGTGCTAATACAAATTATTTTGGTAAAAAATTTGAAGATAAAACAAACAATCAAATAAATTTGTTAAATGACGGATACATTAAAAACAGTTTTACAAAAAACGCAAAAAATACATATGATTTTTACTTATCAAAAACGTTTGAAGATAAAACGATTATATTCGTATTACAAAATGGATTTAAAATGTATATGAAAAATAAATATAATATTGATTTATTTAGATGTCCAGATGAAGCCTATATTATTGAATATAATACCGGTAAAAAAGTAATAAAAATATTAGAAAAAAAGGAACAAAATGTAAGTGGTTCAGTAGAAACAAAATTATGGGCATCCCCTTCGTTAAAAAGAGAATATGAATTGGTATTAGGTAATAATTTTGAGGTTCATTATGGGGTTTGTGTAAATGACTTTTTTAAGAAAAAATTAATCTCAAACGAAAAAAAATATACAATATTAAATACAATATTTAATGAAAATAATATTGTTGTATTATTTGGCGATGATGAAAATTATTTTGAAATATTTAATAATTGGTTTAATAATTCTTTATAATTACCTCCCTTGCTTTTGATTCTGGATTTTTTGAATTAATTGCTCTTTTACATAAAATAGATGTTATCCGATATTTTTCACTTGTAAAATTATCACGAATTAAACTGACATCCGCATTACTTAACATCATTTTTTTATTCGTTTCTGTTAATTTATGTATTAATGTAAATAAATTATTATGATTATCAATATTAAATCCATTTTCAGTATATCCAACAAATGAATTATCTGTTTCAGGTGCATATGGCGGGTCAAGATATACATAATCATTTGGTTCAACATTATTTAATGATGTATTGAAATCACAACATTCAAATATGACATTTTGAATTAATTGATGTATTTCATTCAAATGTTCTTGGTTAATAATTTCAGGATGAATATAATGTCCGTAAGGCACATTAAACCCCTTTGGTCCAACTCTAAAAATCCCTCTAAAACAAGTCTTATTTAAGAATATAAACATCGCAGACCCGTTTATGGTTTTTTTATCGGTTAAATTTAATTTATTGTATTCAGTTCTAATCCAATAATAATAATTTTCCTTTGCCATTTTTGCTTCATCAATATTTTTGGGTGTTCTATTCATTTCACCATTACCACATGAGTTAAATTCTGTAATTAAATCTTGTATTTTATTATATAATTCAGTATGATTTGTTTGAATATTTTTATATATATAAATTAATGGTTCATTTAAGTCATAAGCATATATATTTCCGTGTATTTTTATGACACCATTCTTAACATACGATAATAGTGTTAATAAAACACTACTGCCCCCTAAAAATATCTCGCGATAGTTATTTATTTCAGTTGGAAATTCAACAATAAGTTTATCTAATATTTGCGTTTTTCCACCAACCCATTTTAAAATAGGTTTGGAAATATTGAATTTTTTAATGTTAATATCCTTCACAAATTTATTATTATAAATTATATCGTTTTTACCAATAATTTCAACCAAATTTTCTTTAATCACTGTATCAATTAGTTCTTTCATTTTACTCTCAACAATACAAGGTTTTTTTTTATTCAAATGTGCTGTATAATGAGACTTTTGAATAAATACTTTACCACATTTTTCACAAGTATAATTACCCATTTTTAACTATTTTAAATTTAATATTATATTTTTAATTCATTTTTTTACAATATAATAAATCCAATTAAAAATATAAACAATGGTTTGAATGAAAATAATTTATTTTTCATTATCATATGTGCTAAATATTTTTACATAAAAACTGCGCCTAAGTCAGTCGGCAATTCTTTCATATCACAACGATAATATCCTTCAATTTCCCTTAAAGAATGTATGTCATATTTCGTTACAAGATTAATACCAACACCTTTTCGCCCCCATCTTCCACTACGTCCAATGCGATGTAAATAGACATATTTTGAAGCGGGAATATCAAAATTAATCACCAAACTCACTTGTTGAATATCAATTCCACGTGCCGTCACATCCGTTGAAATTAAAATGCGATATTTACCCGTAATAAACTCTTGGAATGATTTATCACGCATATTTTTATCCATATTACTATGTATGCAACAAACTGGGAAACTCTCTTTATAAAGTGCATTATATAGTTCGGCTACACGCTTTACACTATTACAATAAATAATAGATTGTGATAATGATGCCGCATTATAAATATCCTTTAAAATATTCAGTTTATCGTTATCATTATAACACGAAATATAATACTGTTTAATACCGTCCAATGTTAGTTTTTCTGGTTCAACTTTAATAACAACTGGGTCGCGCATTATTTTCGTAATTAGACTTTCCATATATTGCGGAAATGTTGCAGTGAAAAGTGCGACTTGAATACTCGTATTAAGTAGTTGAAATATATTATATAATTGTTCTTTAAAACCCTGCAATTCCTTATTTTGCGATGATGTCGCTCTATTTCCATATTTTGAAGACAATAATTCGTCCGCCTCATCCAAAATAATAAGCCTAACTTTATTTGGTTGAATAATTTTCTTTAACATCATACTATAAACACGCCCCGGACATCCACAAATAATATGCGGAACAATATCGTCATCTGCTGCTGCAACAACATCCATTCCTCCATACATTGTTTTTACACAAAGTCCGCTCATTCTATTTCCCAATGCTGATACCACACGCGCTGTTTGAATGGTTAATTCTTTTGTGGGAGATAAAATTAAGATTTGAGTATAATTTTCTTTTGTATTTACGAGAGAAAGTGCCCCAATCGCAAATGCCGCCGTCTTACCTGTTCCCGATTGCGCTTGCGCTATTACATCCTTTTTTTGGATTAAAGGAAGAATTGCCTGCTTTTGAATCGGTGAGGGAGACTCATAACCATACGAAAAAATACCACGTAAAATATCAACATTTAAATCTGGAATGTCATCCCATTTGGTTATTTCTCTCTGTTGTGGCAATGTATCCACTCTCACACTCTCACTTTTCTCTCTATTAATAAACAAAGGTGTCGGTGTCGGTGATAATTGGTCTTTTTCTAATTGCATAATAAAAATAAATAATAATATATTACTAATTATGTTTTTATTATGTTTTTATTATGTTTATGTGTGTTTATGTGTGTTTATTATGTGTGTTTATTATGTGTGTTTATTATGTGTGTTTATTATGTGTGTTTATTATGTGTGTTTATTATGTGTGTTTATTATGTGTGTTTATTATGTGTGTTTATTATGTGTGTTTATTATGTGTGTTTAATAAATTATAATTATATTTTCTCTCTTTATTTGTATTATTTTTTTCGTAGTAAAATCGGCGTTTTAAATGTCCAAAGGCGTAAAACTAACTTAAAATTAATATTTTATATAATATTATATAATATTATATATCTTTATATGTCTGTTTATATGTCTGTTTATAGTTTGAATGATTTTAAAAATATTAAGAATAAAGGAACCAACAATTGTTTATCGGAAATTATAAAACAATTATTATTACAAATTTCTAATTCAATTACGAATTCTATACAACCGATTGCAAATACAATGACTCCTTACAATACAAATCCTCAAAAAAATGTAGAAAACCATTATAAGGTAAAATCATGGTCATCATCAACAGCGGCAGCAACTCACAATCATAATAATGTGCATACACAAAATAAAAAATATTTATCTACAGACAAAAAAAATATTACATCTATTTCAACATCTTCAACATCTCAAATGAAAAATAAACCAGAAGAAACGCCATTAATAAAGGTTCGTTTATTGTTGAATAAATTAACTGACAAAAACTTTGATGAATTTAGCGATAAAATAATGCGAATATTAAATCTTTATGGATTAGATAATGAACTTGCAATAAATATATTTCATATTTTGGCGAATAATCAATTTTATGTGCAAATTTACGCAAAATTGTATGTAATATTAATAAATAAATTTGAAATAATGAACACAATTTTAACGAATAATATAAACAGTTTTTTTGATAAATTTAAGGATATTCAATATGTGGGTCAAACCGATTATTTGCTTTTTTGTAAAATGAATGAAGATATGGATAGTCGCAAAACTTTAAGTCTTTTTCTCTCACAATTGAATAAAAATAATGTAATTAATACGCCCACTATATTACATTTAATTGTAGGATTATTGAACACAATTGCCCAATCAATTGACCACGAAAAATATAAAAATTTAATGGACGAATTATGTGAGCATGTATTTATTTTATTAAATATAGAAATTATTAGGCATATCAAAACTCAACAAATTAATATGACAATTCAATACAAACTAAAAGAATATGATATTTTTGAATTTATACATTTTTTATCGGTGTCATCCATTAAAGAATATGAGGGACTTACAAGCAAATCCAAATTTAAATTTGGCGATACATATCAAATTATTAAACAATAATTCATATATACCTTCTTCCTCTCCCTTCTTCCTCTCCCTCTTCCTCTCTCTTCTCCCTCTTCCTCTCTCTTCTCCCTCTCCCTTCTTCCTCTCCCTTCTTCCTCTCCCTTCTTCCTCTCCTTCTCCCTTCTCCCTCTCTCTTCTCCCTCTTCCTCTCTCTACTCAATAAAATAATAACAATTGATACAACCAAACATTTAAAGGTTGATAAATTTTAGGAGTTTTTATAATTGTTCAATTTATAATAGACTAAACCATTTATTATAAATTATAAAATATACGTAAAATATAAATATAAATATACACAAAATATTGTTATACATAGAATATAAATACAAATATAGCAGGTAATGAAATTTTTTACGCCTTTAAATATAATGGCTGTTTTTGTTTTACTTGTATTTACCATTCTTTTATATAAGAATTATGAGAGAAAACAAGAAATGAACGAAATACATAAAGACCCTTATAATATTATAAAGAAATATTTGTTGAAAAATACAGATGAATTAGAAAACAAACAACAAAATATACCGGCACGACCTATTTTATGGATTCACGTTCCTTATGAATATAATGCACGCAATTGGGAAAGTTGGGGCAGTCGTTCTTCCCATAAATTAAATCAACCATATCTCTATTTAACCGTAAAATCAATCGTATCAAAATGCGATAAATCATTCACTATTTGCATGATTGATGATGACAGTTTTGATAAATTAATTCCCAATTGGAACATTAATATGAATTCCATTAGTTCTCCTATAACCGACAATATGCGCACTCTTGCCCACGCTAAACTTATCAAACAATATGGCGGTATGATATGCCCCATTTCATTCCTTTGTATGCGAGATTTAATACACCTATATAATACTGGAACACGCAATGGCACAGAAATGTTTGTATGTGATAATGTTTCACACGACATACACTCGGCAAATACCATATTTACACCTGATTTGACTTTTTTTGGTGCCCCGCGAAATAATCCTCAAATTGAAAATCTATGCGAATATATTAGTCGCATAAGTGGAAGAGACTTTACAGCCCAAACTGAATTTTTAGGAAAGTTCTCTCATTGGTGTAATTTGAAAGCAAAAAAAGGAGAAATAAATATAATACCTGCGGAAACTATTGGACGCAAAACGAAAACCGAGGGTGCGCCAATTCTTATTGAACACTTACTCGGTAATAATTATTTGGATTTAGACATTAATGCGGTATATGGCATTTATATTCCAGCAAATGAAATATTGTCTAGACGTAAATTTGAATGGTTCGCGCGGTCATCCCCCAGACAAATAATGGACAGCGATACAATTATTGGAAATTATATAATGTTGTCTAATGTTCCAATTGGACGGGAGGATGAGGCATTTTTGGAACCACTTAAAATGAGGGAAAAGGGGTGGGTTGGTTTTTGGAGAACTCCGTTGCTTGGTGGATTGTGGGGAACTAAACCCAATTTTTTGGGTGATAATTTACTTTTATCTTCTAAAATGCAACAATAATAACTAACAATAATAATAACAATAATAACTAACAATAACAATAATAATAACTAACAATAATAATAATAATAACTAACAATAATAATAATAATAACTAACATAAACATAAAACGACCATATATTTAATATATGTGTTCAATATATTAAATATAAAATATCATATTTTATCAATATACAATAATGTCATCATCTACATTATTTATTCATAAATACAAGCCAACATTTTTCAAGGATTACAGGGTAAATTGCGAAACAATAAATATAATTAAAATATTTATGGAAATGAATTTATTAAATTTATTACTTTATGGTGGAACTGCATCTGGAAAAACCACGATTTTAAATACGATTATACAAGAATATTACCGCAATAATACCGAACAAGAAAAAGAAGATAATATTCTTTATATTAATAATTTAAAAGAACAAGGCATTCATTTTTATCGCAATGATGTTAAAATATTTTGTCAAACATGTTCAAATTTAGTTGGAAAAAAGAAAATGGTTATTATTGATGATATTGACCTTATAAATGAACAAAGCCAGCAAGTATTTCGTAATTGTATTGATAAATATTCTAAAAATGTGTTTTTTGTGTTATCTTGCACAACAATTCAAAAAGTAATTGATAATATACAATCCCGACTTCAAATTATAAAACTGCAAAAATTTAAATCCAATGAATTAAAAGAGTTTATTCATTATGTGCAAGAATGTGAGGAAATTCAAATGGATGAAGATGTCAAGGATTTTATTTTAAAGTTGTCGGACTATTCTATACAATTGATTGTTCATTATATGGAAAAATTTTATATATTACAAGAATATATTACGGTCTCAAAAGCACAAACATTGTGTTCTAATATGGGGTTTTATGTATTTCACGAATATATTGCGATTTTACAAAGTGACAATTTAAAAGGGGCCATTTCATATATTTTTAGTATTTATGATAAAGGATATTCTGTCATTGATATATTGGATTCGTTCTTTATTTATGTTAAAAATACTGACAAATTTACCGAAAAAGAAAAATATAATATTATTGAATTACTTTGTAAATATATTACCGTTTTTTATAACATACACGAAGATGAAATTGAACTTGCCCTTTTTACAAATAATTTGCATACTATATTACAAAAATCGGTTTCGGATTTAACATTGTTTCCATCCGTAATTAGTTAAACACTAAACATAAATATATTTTATGAATATATTTATAAGTTAATATTCTTTATTTTATGAAATATGCAATTATTTGAAACTATACCTCCTCCATCAAATATTTTATATGACCTATTAAAACATATATGTAATAACACTATTATTAATGACAATATAGAATATTATGTTTTTGATATGTCTTCCTATAAAAAAGCGATTTATTATCAAGTTTTAGATGGGTTTTTATTGACGTGTAAATCTTATTATAAAAGTTCTAAAAAATATTACTGCAATCGCAAATTGTCATATAATTCAATTACAACCATATTTAGACAAATATGCAATTCTCATTCTATAATATATAAAACAAAAACACAATACTATCACAGCGATTATACTATTATTTATTTAATTCCTGTGTGTTCATGTTTGAACCAATAATTTACTCAACACTCCCTTACCTCCTACCCTACATCCGCCTATTTTAGAATAAAAAAATATCTAAAATTTAAATTATAAAATTATCTTTATATAGTTTATAATATATTGTTAAATGAAATCTCGCATATCAAAACATAACAAAGTATTGCGTTCATCCAATTCGCCTTTTATTAGTCCTATGGACCCCTCTGACCCCTCTGACCCCTCTGACCCATCCGCCAATCCTATTGACCCCTCTGTCCCCACTGACCCATCCGCCAATCCTATTGACCCATCTGTCCCCACTGACCCATCCGCCAATCCTATATATATTAGCGATACAGATAGCGATACAGATAGCGATACGGATAGTGTTTCAACTGACCCGTCTTCAAATTCAGTAAATTCGTCATCATCTGATACCAGTAGCAGTAGTGATTCAGACAGTAGCGATGATTCTAATTCAACCGACCCCTCAAATAATCCAATTGTCCAAACAATCAAACCAAAAAGTAAAAATATTAAAAAATATAAATTATTAAGAAGAAAAAAGCGCAAAAATTTATCCTCTTCATCCTCATCATCATCATCTTCATCCTCATCATCCTCATCTTCATCATCCTCATCATCCTCATCATCTTCATCCTCATCATCATCTTCATCCTCATCATCCTCATCTTCATCATCCTCATCATCTTCATCATCTTCATCCTCATCATCATCCTCATCATCATCATCATCTTCTTCATCATCATCCTCATCATCATCATCATCCTCATCATCTTCATCCTCATCATCCTCATCTTCTTCATCGTCGAGCAGTAGCGGTAGTAGTAGTAGTGGTAAGATTTCAAAAACACAAAAAAAAATATATTCGTCGCTTTCATCAATTCAAATACAGATTAAGTCATTACAAAAACATCAAAAAAAAAATGCGATGTCTAAATCGGTGTCATCTTCGATAACACATAAAAAAACACAGACAATAGATACCCCGCCATATGTTCCATCACCGCAACCGCTACCTGTAAATAATGCGGATATTCCATCTACTACTCCTGATGTAGGTGATATATTAAGCGGTGATGAAGCGAATGTAGGAATTGAACCATCAACCGTAGGAAATGAAGTATATTTATGCAGTTGTTGCAATAATACAAAGTGTATTATAATGTAAATGAATTATGGTTTAAACATAAATAATTATTGATTTTCTCTCTTTATAATTTATAAAAAGAGAGAAATATAGAAATAAATGAAAACGGTTCGTGAAAATACATTTAAACAGAGAACGACTAAAACACGTAAAACCAAGAACTCACCTAACAAGTTATTATCAATACCTTTATTATCTGTTAAAAAAGTGATAAAACATAGGGCTCCTTTTCATTATACGATTTTACCATATACGTATTCTCAAGCACGCAAATTACATGTTTCAATTGAAGAAAGTGATAAGCCAAAATATAAATTAAAAGTAATAACAAAAGACGGTAAAATTGTTTATTGTGGTGCGAGTGGGTTTAACGATTATCCAACATATTTACAAGAATATGGAAAAACATTTGCGGATAAAAGGCGACGACTTTATAAAATAAGACATGAAAAAGACCGCCATATAGCAGGCACGCGCGGATATTATGCCGACCGTCTTTTATGGTAATTTTGTGGAATACTATTCTGTTTCTATCTTCCTTTGAAAAAGAATATAAAAATATATTTTAGGTTTAATGTTTAAGTCTTTTGTAAATGCCAATATGCAATATTAAAATAAATATTAATGAGCCAGTCGCAAGGCATCCTATGGGTTCATCGGTACAAATCAAAATATAGTCCTTAACCGGTCATGAGGTGTCCAATCTCAGCCTAATATTGTATGGGTCGCTATAAACTAATGCATATTAAATACAATAATTTGTTGAAAACCTTCCCACCACCACTGTCCCGTCCCGATATTAAGACCATTGGTCTAAATTAGGGTCCGCCAGCAAGCCCCGAAGGGGCGAGCGTAGGGCGTAATCCCCGCAGGGGATGCGCCCCATACAATATTAAATAAAAGATTTATGTTTATGAGTTCTTCGTTACAAAATCAAAATATAAATCTCAATTCACTTCTCTCTTTGAATCAAAATAATAAATATTAATTGAGAGAAATAATATTAAATAAAGATTAATGTTTATAGGTTCTTCGTTATAAATCCAAATATAAATCCCAATTCACTTCTCTCTTTGAATCAAAAAAAAGATATAAATTGAGAGAAATAAATACCAATTTAAATAAGGATATATGTTTAAAACCTTTTTTCCTTTCTTTCCCCTGTCCCAATATTAAGACCAATGGTATTAATTAGGGTTCGCCAGCGAGCCCCGAAGGGGCGAGCGTGGGAGCAAGTGCCGTTTAGGCACGCCGCGACCCATTCGATATTAAATAAAGATTAATGTAGGAGACCTATAGGTTCATTCCCAAAAACAAATCAAAATATAAATCTCATTTTATTTCTCTCTTCATCTCAAAATAAAACGAATAAATTGAGAGAAATAAATACCAATTTAAATAAGGATGAATGTTTATATGTTCATCTCAAAACAAATCAAAATATAAATATCATTTTATTTCTCTCTTCATCTCAAAATAAAATGAATAAATTGAGAGAAATAAATACCAATTTAAATAAGGATATATGTTTATATGTTCATCTCAAAACAAATCAAAATATAAATATCATTTTATTTCTCTCTTCATCTCAAAATAAAACGAATAAATTGAGAGAAATAAATACCAATTTAAATAAGGATGAATGTTTATGAGTTCATTCCCAAAAACAAATCAAAATATAAATCTCATTTTATTTCTCTCTTCATCTCAAAATAAAACGAATAAATTGAGAGAAATAAATACCAATTTAAATAAGGATGAATGTTTATGAGTTCATTCTCAAAACA
>Ga0302186_10000269_pt1 | contig 47359 bp, 37 predicted proteins | sample II_Bog_E1_2_FD_198782 | JGI IMG/M metagenome (GOLD analysis project Ga0302186, IMG submission 198782) | Peat permafrost microbial communities from Stordalen Mire near Abisko, Sweden - II_Bog_E1_1 | ecosystem: Environmental > Terrestrial > Soil > Wetlands > Peat | place: Sweden: Abisko...
TGAAAGAAAAAATCATAATGCAAAAACATCAAGGGTATAATAAAAAAAAATAAAAAAAATAAAAAAATATATAAATTTTATGTTTTTAAGTGTCTTTAAAAAAGCAATCAATTAATGTCTTTGTAAGCAATGATCGGCTCAACTTCTAATCCAAACATTTTTCTATATTTATCATTGAACTTTCAATTAAATGTATTTGACTGATGAATTATAAATCATTTATACTTCAACTGCATAAAAGGGGATCCCCTGAAGAAAATTAGCATAAGATTTTGAAATTTTTTCCCTGATTGAAGCTTCTTTTTCGTATCTACATGAAATAAAATAATTTCTTTTAATTTCCAAATAATTAAACTTTTCTTTTATTGTTTTGATCACCGATAAGCAATTTTCACTATTTTTCATCTGCATTTTTTTTTCAAATTGCATTTTTCTCAATGAAATGAAATTATTTTCTAAAGCATCCAAAAATTTTGGAAATTTTTTCTTAATTTCATATCTTTCATTATGCTTTCTGATGTATTTCGCCCATTCTATTATTTTTCCAAATACAAAGCTTCCGAGAAAGATTCTAAAATAAAAAAAATATTAACAAATTATATTTTTTTTAAAACCTGAAGACCAAAAATCCTATCACAATAAGTAAGAGAAGAAATAAAATATAAGTGTGACTCCCAGAACATCGATTGTTAAAAGAGTAAAATTCATTGAACAAACTATAGGTATAGTTGGAATTATTTTGAGTATTATAAATTGATCGAATTCTGGCTGTGTCGCTTGTTTGATCAATCTAAAGTCAAAATTAAAAATATTTTCTTAATGTAATCAAACATACAGATTCAGGCAAAATGTTGAAGTTTCCAAACATCCAGATTGCAAAGAAACTGTGGAGCAAGAAACAATAAGGAGTAATCTGAGAGGCCATTATTCCTAATTTATCATCAATTTTCGATGGTTTTTTCCAAAATCGAAGGACTTTAATTTGTTTTGAATTTTTGTAAGAGAGAAATTTTTAAAAAAGTATATTACAAAAAAATTTATCAATCCAATATCTCAAGAAAAAAGTGCAAAAACCAATGAAATATAAACTTGGAAGCCCGGAACTGAAAGTAAAACAAATAAAAATCGTATTCAAAACCTAAAAGGAATTAAATTGAAAAATAAGTATTTCGATGAGTACCACAGCATAATGATATTCTGTCCAAAAGTTAGGTCCAATGTATAAACTTTCATAATCTTCCTGCAAAACCTGTTTTGTTTTTTTCATATCACAAGTGAAATCTATTTAAAAACTAAATAAGTAAATAGGAAAATAAAAAACATCGGTCTCTCCATCTCGCAAACAGATGAAAGATTGCCAAAAGGCAATTGGAAATATGAGGTGTAAAGACATTCAAAATCATGGTTAGTGCAATGGCAGCACCGATATCATCGTACCAAAGAACATTAAAATCTTGATAGGTTCCATTGATTATGTTTTTAAGATGCAATCCGAAAATTGACCAGAAAATGTTCACATCCATGATCATCATATACATAAATCCTGAATTTATGTAATTTGCAAAAAACTCTATAATTGATGTTGCTTTCATTTCCGAAGACACAGAGTGTCGTTTTTGAAGTTTGGCAATATCTATAAAAATAAAATTATTCAAGTACTTTACAAAAAATACAACATCTGCTTAATTCTGTTATCAAAATACTTATAATTTGGATTGAAGCAATTGATAATATCCAAAACAAATTAGCTGAATTATTTAAAGATTTCCATTTTTCACATAAATCATCAAGGGTTTGATCTGAAGAATGGCCATTCGTATTTCTTAATTATTTATTAATAGATTTCAAGTTAAAAAAATTTTAAATTAACTGCAATTGCTTGCAATAGCAGTCAACATATGCGTAATTACTTTTGTAGTTATCAAGAACCTTCTTGAATTTATCAAAATTAAACAATATTTTTAACAACCATTTCTGGGGTTATGTTTAATTCATTGCAAGACAGAGGAGTAAAATAAGGGAAAATTGACATTTCTTTTTCTTTTAAGGTCAAAACAGCCAATATTGCTAAAAAATTTGTGCATGATCATTTATTTTTTTTTTTAAAAAGAAGGTTTTACATATGCACAATAGAAAGATTGTAATCAAAGTAGATAAAATATATCTAAAGAACAACTCTCTGGGGGAAGATGACATATTTTCCCCTGGATTAATATTAATATTTTTTTTATTTTATTTTTTTTACATTTAATATTATCTGGGACAGGAGCCTCTTTTAAGTTGAGAAAACTCCCTTTAAAACTTTAATTAATTTTTTTTTTATTTACTAAAAAAAATTTAATTTTACTATTTGTGGAGAATCTTTTTGGGAAAGAATCGTTTGTAAAACAATCTTGAAATCCATTGTTGATCATATTCATTCAATAAATATTCTACGTCTTCAACATCGTTGAATGTTATAAAGATCACATATGCCTATTATTAAAGAGCAAAATTATAGATGATTTTCAATTTACTTCATTATTTTTATGTAGCTCCAATTTTTCAAGCTCACTTCTTTTCGTTCTCATTTTTTTATAAATACTCACTAAAAACTGTTATATCTATTAAAAAACTATTTTTTACATTGTTTATTTAATGTATTGGATCTTAGAGATTGAGAAATCGTGGGCTTATCTAAGAGAACTTGTAATCTTAATATTCTTCTCTTGTAATTTCCGATTTCGCTCTTCATTTTGATAACACTTGTGTCTTTAAAGCCGATATTCATATCAACCACTTCAATTTTTCCATATTGCCTTTGGAAATTCTAAGAAAATAATGAAATATTGGTTATTCTAAACAAAATACCTTCTCAAAATGCTGAATTAATTCTGCAGATAATTCATAGGCATTTTCATGTTTTGGCAAACCAGTGACTTTAATTGTATAATTTTCAACACCTAAATGTTTTTTATTCATTTCTCGAATTTCCCTTCTCTCAGATCTTCTCAACCTAAAAATAAAAATTCAGATAAAAAAAAAATAAAAAAATACAAGAATAAAAAGAATGCAAAGAAGCAAACGATTACAATATCGTTGAAGGAACTCACTAAAGCTGCAGTTTCTTTTGTCATTGAAAAGAGATCCAAAACATAAATATCATCTTGATATTTAAATTATATATATAAAAAAACACTCATAAAATTCAAAAAAAAAAACCTAATTAAGATTTAAAATAACAAATTAATTTTAGATTTTTACATTGACATTCTAATCCAACTGAAATATATATACTATCTTTGGTGTTTTCGAGGAAATTTGCACAGTTATCGCTCAATATGGCTCTTTCAAGGGTAATTGCACATTCATTTTGATATTGGCAAGTGTTGATAAAAATATCTGAAAATGTATCTAAAAGATCACATTCTGTTGATATTTGTAAAATTTCCTAAAAAATTATTTAAAAGAAGATTCATTGTCAAGTACCTGATTTGAGCATTCATTTTCGGTACTATTTGAACAATAATTTGGTCCTATGTTGAAGATTTTCATTAAGTACATTTCGCCTTGCAAACATTGAAGGTTAAAAGAGATAGGCCTGAATAAGATTTCATTAAAGGAGTAAGAGTAGAACACTTTGTTTTCTAAAAAAAGTTATAAAATAAAAAATTAACTATAATATTAAACTTTCTGATAAATTTCCCAGAGAAAACCTCTGATAAAGAACATTGTTATCGAATTGAGATCCTATATTTTTATATAATTTATGAAGAAAAAAAAAATAAATGGGAAACCTGAATTAAAAATAAAAATCATTGGCAATGACAAAATGGACATAAATAAAAAAGCGAAGGACAAATATTTCTACAATTCACATGAGTTAATATTAAGGGAATAAACGAATACCAAATATTGAAAATATAAGGATATTCCGATTCCATATTCATTTAAATCATTTGGAATTTTATCATCTAAATGGCTCCCTGTATGAGTGCAACAAAGGGAGTGAACATCCTTATGAGGAATATCTACAAAAAGATATAACAAGATTGAACTATAAAAAAAAATAAACTAAAGGAGTCAATGATAATTTGTCTTGGATGATTTTCATTTATTTCATGAACAAGCTGCGAAGAAAATTAATAAACAAAACATTGGTTATGTTTTTCATAATTATTGAAGTAATACCTACTTTTTCATAACTCAGATTTTTCGATGCATCATTTTTCCATTTTTTCCTAAAAAAAAATAAATGAAATTAATAATATAATGTTTCACAGGTTTTTTTGTGAAGGTGGAGAAAATATCTTGATCATTGTTCGAGTTTTGTCTTTACTGTCAATATTTTGATTGCTTGGAATTTTGTTTTCACTGGTAATTTCAGGATAGGGACTTTCCTTTTTCTGAAATTTACATTATGAGTTTTTTTTCTCCAAAAAAATTAAATTTGATAAATACTTTTTCATTTTCATAAGAAAAAGGAAGCATTCTTTCCAAAGATATTGAAAGTTTAGCATCTTTTTCTTCAAAGTTTGATTTTAGCATTTGAGATTTCAAATTTTTGACTTATTCTTTCGTTAATTTTCTTTTCTAAATAAATTATTGTTTTTATTTCATTCTAAAATTAGAACATAAATATGAATAAATTTTAATTAAATTCGATTTTTTTTGAAAAACCTAAAAAAAATAATTAATACTTGATATTAATATTTTTTTTTTTTATATTTTAATGAATAAAATTTTGGGAAACTATATTTTGAAAGAAGAGCTGGGCGCTGGTCAATTTGGCTCTGTCTATCATGCATTTGATTTAAAAAATAATGATGAATATGCAATTAAGAGCATTAACATGAACAAAATGAACACAATTCCCAAAATTTTACCACTCATAAAAAACGAAATTAGTGTCCTCTCAAAAATTGACAACCCCAACATAATCCGATTGAAGGAATTCATTCAATCAACAAATAATTTTTATCTAGTCTATGAATATTGCAATGGGGGAACCCTTGAATCTTATATCAACAACAAGAAGTATTTAACCGAGCAAGAAGCCATTTATTTCTTCCAACAAATCATCAATGGTTTTAAGACTTTATTCACCCATAAGGTGCTTCACCGAGACCTGAAGCCAGCAAATATTTTACTTCATAATGGAATTCTTAAAATCGCCGATTTTGGGTTTTGCAAACCATTGGAAGATCAATTAGATTTGACAAAGACAATGGTTGGATCTCCTATATATATGGCCCCAGAAATTTTAAAAGGTGATAACTACAATATGAAAGCTGATATTTGGTCAATGGGGGTTGTTTTGTTTGAAATGTTGTTTGGTTATTGTCCTTATGAGGATCGGACTATCTATCGTCTACTGACTCAAATCAATGAGAAGCCTTTAACAATTCCTCCAAACTCCAAAATAAGCAAAAAAACGCAAGAATTGATTTATAAGCTCCTGGTCGTAAATCCTCTTGTCAGAATAGAATGGCTTCAATTGTTGAACTATAATTTCGATTATGTCGAAAAACAACCTGCAATAGAACTAGAAAAGCTTGAATCTTTAGGAGAAACTCAAGCAAGTTCTAGGACAAGAAGCTTGAATGGATTCAAAAGTTATGAATTAAAAAGTTATAATGAATTTGTTTCCAACTCCAAAATAGATTTGAAATATTTCCTGAAGGAAAGAAACAAAAATCTTTTGATTCTTCAAACCATTGATAGTCTTTCAAATCCTGAAAATCTTAAAAATCTCGATAATCAAGAGAAAAATACTATAATAAATTGTCTTCTTGAATATTCATTAAAAAATTTGGAAGATTTGATCATAGAAATGACGAATGGAATGAAAAAGAAAGAAAATTCCTTTATTGACGACCAGGGAAATCTTTCAGAATTAAAGTTGTTTTTGCAGGCAACAAAACATGAGAAAAATGAGTTACAAAACACAGTGGCTTTGTTCAGACAAGAAAATAAAATCAATTTTTTTATTCATGAGATCTCCAAAATCAAAAATATCATTGAAAAGCTTTTTGAACAATTAAAGGAAATACACAATGATCATCAACAACTCAGAAACGATCTAATAACATCAATATTCTTACTTGATTGCTTTCAAATTAATGAGATATTTTCGATTTTTTTCGAAACTAATTCTAAATATGCTGACCAATCATACATCAAATCAATAGAGTCCATGAAAAATGAAGATCTTATATATTTATTTATCAAGAAGAAGTATCAGATCAATTGGATGAAATAATCAACAAAACAATATTTTAGTTTTTTTCATAGATTTTGTCAATAAAAAAAATATAATATAATATAGTTTATTGTTTTTTTTTCTTAATGTTATAAAAATTTCAAAATGAATTTTTTTTTTTTTGCAAATTTATTATCAAATTTCAAAAATGAAATTTTTATTGTAACTTTTTAAATGGAACATCATGCTTAAGTCTCTTGATCAATTCAATCTGACCGTCATGTGTAAGTATCATAACAAACAATGCAATTTGTTATGTTGTTTCAAAGGATGTCATGAAAGAGCACTTTGCTCGGATTGTTTTCCTATTCACGATTTCGTCCATCTTTCAAGCATTGTTCCTCTCGATTCAAAAAGCCATTTCACTCCTAATTTATTTACAAAGCAAATTTTAGACATTGAATCAGAGACGGTTTTATTGCAAGAAAAAGTAAAAAAACAACAAGATGATTTATACAAGGAATTAGACAAATTTTTAAATGAAATTCAGGATAGTGTAGTCAAAAAAATATCAAGCTTCCGAAGAAAACTGATAAAGTTTACAGAAGACTTCAATGTATATTATGAAAAAATCTTTTTGAAATTTCTAAATACCTTAAAAAATGAATATTCAGACATCGATGAAATAATTAAATTGGATAAGGAATACTTTTCATCAGATAGAGTTCACAAATTATTAGTAAAACAGCATTCTTTGGAAAACGAAATTATTCCGAATTTAAGAAAGCAATCGCAAATGGTCCATCAAGAAATACAAAATCGATATATAAAACTCCAAAAAAATGATATCTTTTCACTCATTGATGAAAAATTCAATGAATTATTCCAGATTAATTCTTTCCTGATCTGCAACAAGCTACCTCGAAATTTTTCTTACCAATCCACAGCTCAAACAAATGAAATCCAAAAATTTTTTATGAGCTCTAATAAAAATGATTTTCAACCAAAACAAAATGCCAATATCTTTACTTATTCTGATAGTTTTCCTTTGCCGAATTTGCAGGAAAACAACACTAATAAACTTCCGATTTCATATTCAAAGTCGATTCCCCGCCATTTTGAGCTGACTATCCACAAAGATATCATAAAAACTTTGATAAATTTGAATGATTCAAATTCTTTTGCAAGTGGAAGTGGAGATAATATTATCAAAATATGGGATTTAACTTCTTGCAAAGTTAAAACTGAATTGCAAGTATATCATAAGGAAATGCATGCGATTTGTTTCATTCCGGACATGAATTACCTAATAACTACTGGGAAGGATCTCAATATAAGAGTTTGGGATATGGATAGTTACAAATGCAGGAAAATAATAAAAGAAGCACACAATAAAACAATCTATTGTCTTCTTTATTTAAGAGACAAATCAACCTTTCTTAGTGGATCAGGAGATAAAACTATTAAAATGTGGGAAATATCATCTGGGAAATTGATGTTCATTTTTCAAGGTCACGAAAATTCCATAAAATGTTTATTTTTTTTAAATGGTCTCTATTGCTTTTCAAGTGGAGGAAGCGATGCTTTGATAAAAATTTGGGATCTCACTCAAAATCAATGCAAACAAACACTTTTGGGGAATGAAGGACCCATTCATTGCTTTGAGTATTTACCTTCGAAGCAGTGGTTATTTAGCGGTGGACATGAAAAAAAAATTAAAATTTGGGAGTTGTTCGAAGATGGATTCATAAAAACTCTAGATGGACATAATGATGGGGTATTTTGTCTGAAGTTGCTAAATTTTGAGAAGAATATAATAAGTGGAGGGGGAGATTTCCTCATAAAAATTTGGGATTTTATGAAAGAAGAATGCGTTTTGATTTTGAAGGGGCATCAGGAAATAGTTTCAAGTGTTATAGTTATAAAAAATGATATTTTGGTCAGTGGAGGTTGGGATCATAAACTAGTACTCTGGAAATTATAAGGGAGCTGAAAGAGAGAATTTGACTGAAAATTTTAGAAAATTTCTTCATTATTTACTATTTTTCATTCTGAGACTGATTAGTTAAAATTTTAGAAAATTTCTTCATTATTTACTATTTTTCATTTACCTAATTAAAAAAATAAAATTTTTTTTATTAAGCTGGCAACTGCCAGGCTCTTTTTAACAAAAGATAAAAATCTTTGAAAATGAAAATTTTCAAAAATGAAAACGAAAACGAAAATGAAATAAAAATAAAAATAAAAACAAAAAAAATAAATATTATAAAAATATGAAATAAAAAAATTTTTTTAATCTAAAATTATTCATTTTAATTATTTTTTCATAGACAGAACAATTTTAATTTTTTTTTAAATCTATACAATCTCATGGAAAGACTAAAAATTGATTACCAAATCAGGGTCGATAAGATAAAAAGAGAGAGCTTCCTATTTTTCATTGGCTTTTGGGTCTTAGGTCCACCTAATTTTTGGTTTGGCTTAATCCTAATAAATTCATATTTTGTAGCATATGTCTTTTTGTTGACAATGTCAAATTTGGGTCTTAAGTTTGTTTATCAGAATCCATCCTAAAATAATGATATTTAGGCCCGTATAAATTTATTGAGGACATTTTGACAAGTTCAATGTGTAACAAAAATCTTATATTAGGTCCCAACCAAATGCATTTTGACTCAAATGTAAAAAAAATATGAAAGCAACCAATTTTTTTATATATAAAAATAGTCAAGCATTGGATGTCAGTTTTGCAAGGATTTTCAAAGAATCGATGCCAAAATGTTTACATTAAAAATAAAGTTATTGCCTCTAAGCACATCTCAAAATTTGGCAAAATATTCATTTCCCATAGAGGTCACCAAATACTCCAACAAATTTTCCTTCATTGACAATTCTTGCACAAAACTTAATAATTTAATGGACTCGTTATATTCCTTTATTTTAAATGATAAAATAAAAGATTCTATTTTATATTGATAGGTCAAATTTTCCCAGAATCAATCTTGACAACCAAACTTTGCAGGAGTCTTTTTCGAACCTTAATTGGACAGTTGAATTTGAAAATAGAAATAATCATGCAGAATTTGCCTGCAAAAGCGACCAATTTTCTTTAAATATGGTGAGCACATTTTCGAAAAAATTATCAACAAATATTTTTCTTTAAAGTGTACATCAAATAGTTTCTATGATGTTTTTAATGATAACAAAAACTTGGCTTTCTACATGGAAATAAAAACAGCTAATGTAAGAAAATTAAAAAAACTTATTGGTTATTTTTTTTAGGAAACAATAAATTTTAATCGAGCTCTTTTCGAGGTGATTTATGAAAACCCAAAATTTTATTCTTTCCTCAATGTCTTCAAATGTCTTTTCTTGGCTACCTCTTTTTTACTTTTAATCTATGGATTTTGCAAAGTAGAACATTTTATTGAAATCATAATTTTCTTTTATATATAGTTAAGAATTCTACAAGTTGAAGATTGGCTTCCATTTCATAAATGGATCTTTTTCATGTTGATTGTATAAATAATAATTTTTTTTTTCTGAATTAAATAAAATTTTAGGCTCAAATCTTGAAAGACATTCCTTACATAATGTTTAGTGATTTCTTTATCGGAACCTCTCCATCTTTCCTTTTTTTAATATTTTCAGAGGTTTTATTAATATTAATTATTAAGTGTTCATTGATTTTTTTAATATAAGTTCATTTATGAAGTTTCCCTTTATATTTTTTGGATTTCGATCTTTGAGATGGCTCTACCTCATTTATCTTTTACCAAATGGAAATCTTTCAATTTTTTCAAAGCAATGGTGATTGTAGCTATTATCCTTCTGAACTTCGCACAACGATATCATATTCGAGATTTCGTAAGTTTTCCTAAATTAATAGAAATATAACTTATTATTAGCAATATCAATTGGATTCGGGGCAACCTATTTTGAGAATATTCAGACTTCTTTATGTCGTGGATTTACAAGTTTTCCTTTTTTTTTTTCTATACCACAAATAAATGTTAGGTTGTTCATGTGATTCTATACATAATCTATTCAATCTATTTTTTGTTGTTGAATTACTCAGCCTATTCACATTTACTCACGTTGATTTCTTTTTTCTTGTTTGTCACATATTAATTTTAAGATTTGATACCTCTAAAACATATTCAACAATTTTGCTTTTGACCACTTTCATTTTCGTTTTTAACATAATCATGGAATGGCGTTTTTATTTATCTCCTCTAACGATTTCTGTGTTTTCTTTTATTTCCTTCAATTCGGTTCTAAACATTTATGTATATATTTTTTCTCTTTTGTATCTTCCGCAAGACTTTGATAGTTCCAAAGGTTACTAGTTTTTAATATTTTTTTTATGGTTTTTTGTTATTTTTTAAAGTGGTACGATTCAAACAAAAAGATCATGATATTATTCGAGATGTTTATGGTGAGGAAATACAAGAGGAAGAAATGAAACCTGTAACCAATAATAAAGAGGAAGAACACAAACAGAAAGTATGGAACCAAATCGAGGAAAATTTGAAGGCTGAAGAGAAATTTGATGAATTCGATGACGAAATTAAAAAGGAAGAAGAGGAAGATGAGGATGATGAAGATTACATTTATGTTTGAATTGTATTTATTTAATGAACACATCTGATTTTGAAAAAAAAAATAATCCAGAAATATAACTAATATTTTTTGGGAGTTCAGCCATAAAAAAAAATGGATTCATCTGAAAATCTTATTTTGTTTCAAGTTGAAAGTTATCATACGATTAAAAGCATACAAGAGGAAACAAATGGGGAAAAGCAAAATGATTGTTTTGAGGAGCCCAAATCTAAAAATCCTGATTCGTTAATAAAAATAGAACACTCATTTTCTCTCATACAAAAACCCAAAGTCGTCCCTGTTCCTCTAAATAAAAAAATAGGGAGTATAAGCAAATTTTCCAGAGGGAACACTGTTATGACCTCAAGTCTTAAAAAACAATTGGGTTTTTTGGATCAACCATTAACAAATGCTTTTGAAATAAACCGTGTTAAAAAGAATTTCGAAGACAGTCAAAAAAATATAGAAGCAGATTTTAAATTTCTTTGTTCGGAGAAAAACCTTAAGGGTTTACTTGATGAAATGTTGGTTTCAACTTCTCACAAAAAAGAAATTCTGGAGAAAAAGGAAAGAAAATTAATGAATATGATAAATGAGACTGAATTTAGTGAGATAGAGCGTAAAAATGACAATACCGTTGGAAATTACCCACTTTTTACAACCGAAATGAGCCAACAAAACGCAACTTATTTAACTGAGGTCTTAACGGAGAAGATGAAAATTCTTAATGGGAAAAAAGAGAAAATTCATAATGAAAAGAAAATCGGACAAACTTTGAACTACATGAAAGAAAAACGGAAAAGAAATTTGCTTTTTTATAAAAATCAATGTTTAAAAACAGAAAAATTATTGGACATTTTAAAGACACAAAAAACAGCCATTGACAAAACGTCAAATGATCTGATAACAGATCAAATTCTTTCACGAGTGACTATTTCTGAATTTAAAAAAGACCTTTCAGCTAACAAAAAGTTTCAGCGGACCATCATTGATAGAAAGACAGAACTTGAAAATCATGATAAAAGTTCGCTCAAAACAGAAATTACCAAATATTTACAAGAGTCCTCAAAAATCAAACACTATAAAGAATCATTAGATCGGAAAAAAAACGAAATCAAAGAACTTGATGAAAGAGCTCATTTTCTCAAAAATGTACAAATCCATGTCAAAAAAAATTCCCTTGATTATATTGACCGAATTTCCGAGATTTTCCTTTATAACAAGCCTGAAGAGTTTATCCTTGATAATTTTTTGGATTTGGATGCACCATTGATAAAGAAAAGAAGCCAAGAAAGCTCAGAATCCAATCAAAATAAACTTAACCCAAAGGGAAAAAATCAAAAAATTGGCAAAAAACAACCAGGATTTAACCCGCAAGTTTTAGGTCTGAATTTAAGAAATATTATCAACTCTAATTTGAATTTGCAAATTCCATCAATGATTTCTCTCAACACATTTGCTTCAAATGCAAATATCTACCTGAACAATAAAGAAATTGAAGACCCAAAAAAAATTAAAGGTGTGGAGAAAGATTCTTTGATGATGAGAATAAATGATTTTTACTTAAAACATTATGATAACATTCCTACATTAGCCAACCTCATTATTCAAGAACATACAAAACTGGCCTTCCAAGAAGAATCCTTGAATAACATAATTTTTGATTTGAGTGAACAGTTACGAAAACATAAAAAAACTTATGCGAAAATAGTTGAAACATTAAATGATCTCATCAAACAAAATGACAACCAAGAATATGTAGATTATCAACATGACCTCCTTCTCACTGAAACCCCTAATAAATTAAAAAAAAGTGGCAGTGGAGAATGTAATGTAATTTCACTTGAAGATGAATTTTCCACAATTTGTGGATTGAAACTTGAAATAAATGGTTTCCATATCGATAAAACCAAAGAATTCCAAGTTTCACAAAAATTACAACTTTTTGTGTTCCAATCCTATTTTTTTTTTCAGGAAAATTTGTTGAGGCTCTTGTCATTGCTTTTCGCAATTTGTCGGAAAATGGGTGAAAATAAAAAACTGACCTCACTTGTTTTGAACCTTTTTGAACTATTAAATGAGAATGATTATGAGGATATTGCAAGAAACGAGATTTATATTCAAATCAAAGAAATGTCTGGTTCGCCTATCATTGGGAAATCAAAGAGCAGTAGTTTTTTAGACAGTCAAACGAAAATTGAAGATTTGGAACTTCGACAACCTGTTGAAAGCCTCAAAATAAAAAAAAAAAACAAATATGAGCTCCATACTAAATTCAAAGAGATGCAAATTCATTTTTTTACATTTTTTCCCAAGTTCAAGTTTGTGTTTACCCAATTTTTTGAGATAATGCAAAGCGACATAGTGCTTTATAATTTTCTCTCAGAAGATCAATTCAAGCAATTGTTGAAAAACCTTGATCTCAAGTTCAATGAGACAGTAAAAATTTCCAAAAATATATCTCATGAGAATTTGTTCACGAATTTGTTTTTCGAGGAAGTCACTAAGTTCAAGCAAATATCCTATATTTCCTTTCAGAAAGACTTGGAAAAAATTTTAAAAATTTATGAGAAATTATTCACCAATTTGAATATTGAAAAAAAAGAGATCAATAAAATTTGTGAGACTTTCAAAGAAACTCCAGATCAAAACAATAATCAACAGATTTTCATTAAACAAAGCACTTTTGAACAGTTAGAAGAAAATCAAGCTTTTGAAAAAAAACCGAAAAAAATGCTGAATAATCAGAGTCAGAGATCAGTTTTAAAGCCGATCTTAAAGGAAAACCCAAAATCCAAAGGTTTAGAATGTTCAGAATATGAAAATGATGAAAAAATGGAACAGGAATATTTGAAGCAGAATAGAAAAGAAACAAAGGTAGTTTAATTTAGTTTTAAGTCTTAATGTTGTTTTCAAGGAAAAATTAAACACTAATGATGTTTCAAACACACCACAGAATAATGAAACGAATGGAACCCCAATGGAGAATGAAGGTCCTGAGGAAATAGATCATAAATTGAAGGAATTAAAACAATTGAAGGAACTGACTAGATATAGATTTAATTTGGATAAGAAACTATTTGAGATGAAGCAGCAAAAGAAAAAACTTATCAGTAAATCTCCTAATCATATGGAAAATTCCGCCTATATCACGAGCGGAATGTCGTTTTTACCGAGAACTACTTTTTATGCTGATGGAAAAATGAAGAATTTGACTTTCACAGAAAATAAAAATTATCAATTGTTCGCAGAAAAAGAAAACGTCATATATCAATATAGAGGAATAAATTCACCCGAATTGAGTGATGCCAAAATTCATATCATAAACGCAGAACTTTTAAAACCTTATACCAGAAGTTTGAGTCCTATTGTAAAAAACAGGGAAAAAATAAACTTGCAGGCAAGGCATTCAAATAAAAAATTTCAATAAAAAAAGAGTGAAACTGTTTTGTATAGGATTCAAAACTTATTTCTTTATATTTTTTTTCTCATCAAATTGGATAATTTTTTTTCAAATTTAAAACTTATCAAGAAAATAGTTATTATTTCTATTTTGATCTTCTTCCTCAGTCATATGCATGTAAGTAAGTCAAGATGAATTCAATTTTTCTGATTCATGGACCCAAGTTTCAAATATCAAATATTTTTTTTTGGCCTCGACAAATGTTTTCAGTCTCAGTTAGTTTTTAGTCTCTTATTTATCGCCAATAGATTCAATGAGCTTGAAATTCTTTGGAATTTGAAACTCAGGCTCAGCTCTCTTAATTGATTTAAACTATTAAAACTTTTGGAGTAAAGCCGAAATTTTTGTAAAATAATGAAAAATTTCAGGCAGCTCTATTTTTTAAAATAATGTAAAATTTGGCAGCTCTATTATCATAAATTTCTTAATTAAAAAAAAATTCATTCTTTAAACAAAAAATAAATATTAGTTTTCAAATGTGGAAACAGTCCTTTTTCTTGAAAATTTTTCTAATATTGACTCTCATTTTGAACTGTTGCTATTCATCAACTTGTAATTTTATTTTCGTCCTTTCTGTCCTTTATAATATTATTGCAGATTTTGTGAGTCAAAACAACTCAACAAATGCAGATGGTAGCGAAGGAAATCCTTATCCTGACATGACAACAGCAATAAATCAAACCATAAATAATGATTCTGACATAACCCTAGTTCTTTTATATTCCACCGTGCCTTATAACATTTTTGAGCAGTTTTATTCCAACATCAATCTTTTCATCACGTAATGATTAAGACATTTTATATAATATATTTGTTTTTAGGACTAACGAAACTTCTGTTCAACAACAAATTTATTTTGAACAAGGTACTGTAAGCTTCGCCAACCCAAACAGCACATTAAAGTTTTTCAACATTGAATTTATGTTCCAAATAAATACTTATCCAACCATGCTAATTAATTTGGATTTGGGTGTTTCATTAGACTTAGAGGTAAAAAACTATTTAAAAAAAATACTATTTATTGTTTTAAGAATTGTTTATTGATCTTTTATGAAACTTCTTTCAGCGGGTCTTATTTCATTCAAATGCAGAATTCGGTTTCTCTCAATATAACGAATTTTACATTAGTGACAATGATAACAGAACCTTGTTTATCCTGGATTTTTATGATCATGAATTCAAATTTGTCTATAAATTCTGTTTATTGGAATTCAATGTAAATTTGTTTTTATTTATTTTATAATTATTCAAATTTGTAGACCTGGAGTTCAAAATGGTATTTATATTTGGGAAAGCAATGTGCAAATATTTAATTCATCTTTTGAAAATATGATGAATCAATATTTCATTTACGGTGTTGGAATCCCAAATACCAATTACTCAGTCATTTTGCAAAACATTAATTTCAACAATTTTAGTGTTTATTCGACAATGATACTCATAGGTGATATCAATATGATTATAGTTAATTCAACTTTTGCAAATATTCCTTGTAATAATGGTGATTTTATTTCTTCTGGTTCAGACCCAAACAGCAATTTTTTCGTCATTTTTCAAAACACTGATTTCAATAATGTGAATTCTTCAATTATGATTTATTTGTCGGAAACCATTCTGAATATGGTTAATTCAACTTTGGAAGATAATTCTTGTGAACAACTATTATCGTTTTATTCAACCACCATTCTTTCTTTCAAAATGCAAAATATCAAGATATCAAGAAACGATATTTCTCTTAATGGAATATTTATTTCAGGAGGAATTAATTTGATTTTAGATACATTTGAATTTAATAAAAATTATAATGGGGAGATTGGCTTTCAGATTGAAAGTTCTGTAGGCCAGATCGCTTTCCTCAATAGTGTGGTTTTCACTAACAATTATGTTGGTAAACTTTTTAATAAATGATGATATTTTATTTAATATATATAGGTTTATATGATCTACTCAATTTATTTACTTTGAATAACATGAACCAAATTGACTTTAATTGTTCTTTTGATTTTGTTGACAACACCTGCATAGGTTTTTTATTTTATTTTTTATCTTTAAAGTTTTGAAATTAAATAGGAGGAGGCAGTATATTTAGTCTAAACAAGATAACTATAAATGACCCTAATGGAATTGTTTTTGGAGGAGAGCTTAATTTCATAAACAACACAGCCGATGGTAACTAAGGATAAATAAAAAATTGTTCAAATTAAAATTAGGCATCTTCGCTTGCTTGTCGATTCAAAATATATATTCTGCATCTTCGGTTTTGTCAAGCAATTTGAGTGGGATCAATTTCCTGAGCGATATTATATTTAGATTAAACAATTTCACCACTTTCATTAATCGTATATTAAATGTTGAATTCCATTCTAAAAAGTGTATTTTAGCGATGTTTTCCATTTCCTTCGTTTCCATCTCAAACTCAATTGCACCAACGGAACTAACATTTATAATTGCTGTAAACTTTGGAGGAAATTTATTATTTGAAAACAATTTGGCTTCATCCAGTTTTATTTTGAGTTTTATAAATTGGTTATAAATTGTGGATTTAGATATGTTTTATGGTGAAACGATAACTACTGTAAATTATGCATATCTAGTGGATATTTTTGGAATAGCTTTCCAAGGGAATATCATATTTAGGAACAATACAGCATTAATAGGTCATTATAATTAATATTCTTCATTATTAAAATTATGATAAGGTCATTTTTTGAACATTCAAAATGTCATTGCTGGACAAAAAGGGGATCAAATTAACACAGGTGTTGGAATCAATTTCACAAACTGGATGATTTTTGAAAATAATGCAGCTGCAGACAGTTAACAAAACCTTCCTAAATATTATCATAAAATTTAGAAATATAGCATATTATTTGGTTTATATTGCATCAATCGATTCATCTCTCAATGGAATCATGTTCTATGGGAATCTTTCATTTTTTAATAATGAAGCTTCTGGTTTGTTTTATATATAAAATTCTTGAAAATTTGTTTATTTAGTCATGTTGATCAGTGATGTGCAACAACAATGCATTTTTTTTTCCTCTTTTAATGAGAAAAATACTTCTGGTAATTTTTACAAATTATATGAAGTAAAATTTTTTTTGAAGGAAATGGTTATTTGCTCTATTTTGTGAATGTCTATTCTGATATTCTTTTGCATTATCTGGATTCTCAAACAAATTTTGTGAAAAGTAAATTGAATTTAAATTCTAAATATTAACATAAAAAAGGTTTATTTTCCTTATGGGGATGTTATAATGTGACAATTATCGATATGTCATTTTATTATGTTAATGGTGATGCCAATCTTATAAGTGTTACAGATACTTTTTTTAATATACAATCAGGCCAAATTCAAGGGATTCGAACCTATTCGTCATTTATTATGGAATTTTTGAGCTCAACTGCTGTCTTAATCAATATAAACTTTTCTCTATTTTATCCCAGATTGATTTATGCATCTTTTAGTTCAATAAATATTTCGAATTGCTCCTTTAGCTCTTCCTTTGAAAAATTTGGTGAATTCGAAGTCAGCGCAATTTATTTTGAATACAACATATCGTTCCTGATATCCAACAGTAAATTTGATTCATTGAGCAATAATTTTATGGGATCTGTAAAAATTTATTTTAAAGATTTTTTTTTTTTCATTAAATATTTAAAAAGGCTATCTATTTAAATGAGATTTCAAATGTTTTGGATGGCTCATCATCAAATAACTCAATAGAAGATTGTGTTTTTAGCAATAATACATCAACAACAGCAGGAGGAGCTATATATCTATTTAAGCCAGGTTATCTAACAATTGTCAGATGCACTTTTTACAACAATAATGCTCTTGATGGTTCAGCTATTTATTATGAAGAAACAGATCTGTTGAAAACATTGACTTTGAATTCGATATCCTTTGATCAAAATGTTGCCTGGGAAAACGGTGCTGCATTATTTATTGATGGTTCCTCAAAAACAATTATTGAATATTGCAATTTTACAAACAATTCAATACTGCAAAATGATCAAAATTTGGGATCAGTCCTCTTTCTCAATAACCCTGGAAATATATCAATCACATTTTCTAATTTTGAAAATAATGAAGGCATTCTCGGAGCGTGCATTTATTACTCAGAAACAAGTAATACTTTTTAAAAATTTAAAATTAAAAATTTTAGATGACAATGCTTTTATGAATCTGACAAAAAATTCTTTTAAAAACAATTCTGCTCTTTTAGGAGGAGGAGTAATTTATTTTAAAAATAAATTATTAGCCGAATCTCCATATGAAACCAACATTTTCACAGAAAATACAGCATATTTTGCCAACGATTTTTTCACATTTCCTGTCAGATTGCAAGTCACTGACAATCAAAGCTTTTATTCTTGGATAAATAAAAGTACTTATTCCTTAAGTGTGACTCCCGCAATTACTGAAACATCTTTATATTTTTCTGTTGTGGATTATTATGGTCAGACGATTAAATCAATGAACGGAAGGTTTTTTCTTTTTATTTATTTTATTAAATCAATTTTAGCTATTCTATTATGGAACTTAAATCCCTTTATTTCATTAATGTACAAAATAGTGTGACGAGAATCAATGGATTTTCCTTTTCATCAATCGTTGAAGGTTTAATTAACTCTTAAAAAATAATTTTAGAAATTTTAAAAATATTAAAAGGACAATTTTCTTTCGAAACGTTTCAAATTCAAGGACCATTATCTTCTGTCCTTTTACTTTCAATTTACACTAATGTTCTGACTGGCATAAATGCCGAAACTTTTACTTTTGAAAACAATAATGAAAGAATTATAAACTCAACTTATTATTATGTAATTCAGGTCAACATCACAGATGAATGCAGTTTAGGGCAATATTACGATAGTTCAATGTATTTTTTTTTTCTCATTTATTTATTTAATCTCAAATTCAAGGTATACATGCCAGACATGCCAAAGTGATGAATTCACTTTGAATCAAAATGAGGCATGTGAACAATGTGTTGAAGGTGGTAATTGTATAAATGGAATTTTATATAATCAAGCAGGTATATTTTTATTCAAAAATATATTATTTGAATTTGGGAAAAAAAAAGGATTTTGGAAAGCAGATATCTTGACCAAAAATATTTATTCGTGCACACCATATCCAGGCAGTTGCCTTCTGGGAGATGATGATATATATAAAATATGTGACACAGGTTACATTGGTCCTTTGTGCCAAACTTGCGACCACGGATTTGCAAAATATGGATCGAACCAATGTCGTCCTTGCTTGAGCCAAGAGAGAAATTATTTTGAAATTTTTGGAATTGCTGTAGGCTTTACAATTCTTCTTTGTCTTTATATCAAGTCTTTATTTGTAATATATATTGAGCAAATCTATTTAATTAGATTAAACTTCAACAATTCAATGCACTTTCTTGATAAAAGTTTTGCGATAAAAAAGATGATATTGGGAGCCTATATTAAAATTTTTGTTAATTATTCCCAAACAATAGCTATCGTAACCACTTTGCATTTGAATTGGGATCAAATATTATCTGATGTTTTTAATATACACAAAACAGCTTCAGGTGGGGTGCAGCAAGTGGTTGCTATAGAATGCTTGGTTGAAGGTTTAATAATAAACTTACTTGATTTTAATTAAACTCTTTTTGTTTAGATTTGAATTTAGTTCCATATATAAAAACTTTGTTGATTGTCTGTTGTCCGATTGCTTTTTGTGTTCTTCTAATGATTTTTTGGATAGCTTATAAAATTTTTAAAAACTGTGAAGTTTCTGTTATTTTTGAGCGTTTTTTGATTACAGCGGCTATCACTTTTTTCTACTTTCAAGCTCCAGTCATTAATTCATTAGCAGGGGTGCTAAATTGCACACAGATTGATGGCCAATCCTACATCACTGATGATCCGTTGGAGCAATGCTCTGATAATCCGAGATACACTGAATGGATAAATGAATTAATTATTCCTTCGGCTTTTTTTTTCGTGTTAATCTTACCAGCTTGGCCACTGTATTATATGCATAAAAACAGAGATAGGATCTTTAGCAAAGATGTCATTTATAAAGTTGGATTTCTTTTGAATGGATATTCCCCAAAGAGTTTTTATTGGTAGATTATTCATTTTTTATTTATTTAAACAATACAATTATAGGGATTTTTTTTACTTGTTCAAGAAAATTGTCATTATCATAATTATTTCTTTTGGCAATGTGGGATCAGGAGACATTTTATATCAAAACAATGGCTTCTTCATTTTGATTTTCACTTGCTTCTGTTACTGGATCCAAATAAGATGGAAACCATTTATCACAGAAGAATTAAATTCTTTAGATTTGAAAGCTTCAATGATCACGATTATAACAATTTTTGCAGGTTTATTTTCTTTAGTATGCGAAAATTCCACTCTTCAAACAATTTTGATGGTCGTTGTACTAGTATTGAATGTTTATTTCATGCTTTTGTTTTTTAAAACTTACTTTCAAATTCACTTATCTTTTGCCAAAGATTCAAAGTTGTTTCGATTCATAAACAAGTTAGTTGAAAAAATTTGGAGTGGAGGTCTTCTTATTTTCTTTCTATATGTTTTTCCATTAAACTATTTTTAATAATAATAGATATTCAAAGATTAAAAAAAGCTAATTCTAAAGCAGAATTTGTGTTTGATAAGCATTCCCTTATTTTCTCCAAAAATTTCAATTTCGATATTAAAACAGAAAATGAGTTATTGAAAATATCTTCCTCTCCGAACTCTCAAAATTTGATAGAAATAGATTTCGAGGGATTAGAGGCTTCAGAATTAAAAGAATTCACCAAATCAGTGAATTCGAAATATAACATAATCTCAAACCAAAACCAAGATTTGCTCAATCAAATTGAAAAATTCAAATGTCTAATAGTTGAAAATGAAGAAATAAAAACTTTTCAAGAAAAGGAAACAGAAAGATTTAAAAAAATGTGTCGAGATTTAACTTTAGAGTTGAAGAATAAAAAAACAAATCAATACAAAGACCCTCAAATCCCCATTCAAATTGAGAGTGAAATAAAGAAGGAGAAATTAAAAAAAAAAAACCCCGATAATTCTCCTATTAATTCAAATCATGAGGGGGATGATTTGAGCCCAAAATGGTGCAAGGAAGAAGAGATTCTTGAGAAAAATTCAGAGGACTGGGGATTCCAATTTATAAATGCCCAAAATAAAAATCAAATGAAGCATATAAAAATTGAAATAAAAAACCATTCTGCTTGGTGGCTTTCAATTAGCGACATTCGCATTTCTTCTTCTGAAAGTAAAGATTATTTTAAAATTACAAAATTTATGATTAAAATAGATTTAATTGTTTCGTTTTCTAAAAAGAAACTACTGGGAAATGTAATTCAACCAGATGGGTTTGAAAAGATAAATCTTTTAGTTAAGAAATTCCCTTTTTCAAGAAAACCTGATGATTTTACAATAAAAATTGAAATGGATTATTTGTAAACTTATAATTCGATTTTTTTATATAATCATTATGAATTTTATGAATTAGGAAAAATGAGATTCATTGCACTAATCTTTTGGTTTTAAAACTAGAAAATTCGTGGTTCATGAGGACTAAATATATTACCCAGTCAAAACATCAAGCTTTTAGAAGCAAATACTGTAAAAAAATAGCAAAAATAGTTTCCGAGAAAAACTTTGTTGAAGAAATCACTATCAATCATTTGTTTAAATTATTGAACAATCATAAGAAAGAATTTAACAATGATCTCGAAAATAAAAGCAACAATTATTTCATCAAAATACAAGACTCTTTTAAAGGCTGTTATTTGTCTTTATGCATCAATTTGAAAAAAAATAAAGAGGGAAAAATGAAATTAAGTGTTCGAATCAAAGAAAATGGATTGTCAGAACTTGGTGAAGAAAAAGAAGAGGCTATTTCTTTGATCAAACAAGAAATTTCTTTAGATCTTTTTAAAGGATTGATATAATAGGCAATCACAGGAAGGAAGAAGTAATCTTTATTTTTTAGAAATGAATTATGAGAAAAAATTTGAATTTTTCCTATAAAAAAACAAAATTATTAAAAAACCATATAATTTCATATATAATAAATATGAAATTCATTGTATTTTTTTTACTAAAATGAAAATACAGTATTTTTATTTAGTTTTCTTTATCTAGTCAAAACCAATTTCTCAATTATTTTATATTATTTTTCATTACATTTGTTTAATAATTATATAGATTAATTAATTCATTGTTTTACCTCATTTTTGAAAGTGAACTTTATGGACATTTTTTAAATATGAATAATAAAAAAAAAACCAAATTGACTACATCAGAAAATCGACGTCGATCACGTCAGAACTAAATTCGAACTATTATATAAGATTCTAAACTATTATAAACATTTAATCTCAAACATTCTATCTCTTTTTAATTTTTTCATTTCGCAATGAAATCGTTTTTTTCTCCCTTCTTGTTTATTTTATTGGCCTTGACACAATGCTTGAATGCGACATTCACTTGTACTAAGAACGGTTATTTTGCAAACCCTGATCCCACTATGTGCGATACTTTTTATGTATGTCAGGGCAATGGAGACGGAACTTATGAAATTTATTTAAGATACTGCCCCTACCCTCTGATTTGGAATTCAGCCCTGTCAGTATGCGGATCACGAACAGCAACTTGCTGCAAATCAATTCCAAATAGTCCTTGCTTATCTGGAGTTGGTGCTCAACCAAGCACAAGTGATTGTACTCATTTCTTCCTTTGTGACTTTGGTATTCCTAATTTAATGGCATGTCCCAATGGACTTATTTTCAATTCATTGATAAGCACTTGTGATTGGCCATCTGCCAACTGTTCTAGCTTCTGCAGTAACAATGCAATTACAGGAGGTTCTTATACCTATGGGCTTAAAGCTAATGGAGTCACATGCACTCCACAGACTAAAGGAAGCCAAAAAGTGAGTTGGGATGCCAGCGGTCAGGTCAGTGCATTATGCGTTAACAATGTACCAATTGTACTTTATTGTTGTGGATCTTCGACCCACCTATGGGGAAGTCCTGGATATTGCCAATAAAAAAGAAGTATAATTATTTTTGAAAAATAAATCGGGAAAAATTTAATTAAAAAAATGAGAAATTAAACACAAAAATTGTTTTCTAAATTTATTATTTTCCGACTTTGGAAAAACTAATTATTTCTGTTCTTCCTTTCATTTGTAAAAATAAATGGTTTACCATTTATCATTTATGATAATTTTTTTGGAGGTAAAAAAAAAATTAAAAACTTAAAAAATTTGTTTATAAGAAGTTAACCTTGAAAAAGTAAAATCATTACAACACTATGGAAAATTGGAGAGGCTTCATATTATTTTAAAATTATATATTTTAAAAGAAAATCTAAAGATTAAAATTAAACTTATAATATGAAGAATATAACAATGAATTTTTAAAGACTTTATAGATTCGTTCTCCGACTTCATACAAAAGTCCCAATTCAATCATTTCTTCAAGGTTTGGAATATAGTAAATGATTTTCTGTTTCCTGATTTTCTGTTTAAAGTATGTACAATCTCCATTGCAATAAAGAAAAATCAAGAAATAGCTTTTTTCCTTGCTGAATAAAATAGAAATAATTTGTTTTGGTCTCTTTGTGAAAATGGCTTGATAAATCAGCAAGAAAAGTGAATTTCGATTGGAATATAGTCCTTGGAATTTAATTTTCTGGTTCAATTTAATTTTTTCTTGGAAACTATTCATAACCAACTTATTTGAAGCGATTTCAATAGAATTCCTCTTTGATTCCCTTTGATCTTTTTCATTTTGTATTTTGTTTTTTATGAACATGGATAATTCTTTGATAAAAACTTGATTATATTGCTTTTTATAAATTTCCATAGGGTTGATCTTGTATTCCTCATGATAACTAAGAATGATATCTTTAAGGCAAATTTTTTCATTGGAACTTGTCGATTTCTTCAAGGACTTCATACTTATATTCATTTCAAATTCCAATGAATTTTTCAATGAAATGAATGGAATTCTCTGAGTCATTGAAACAAATCTTCTGTTATTTTCTAAGAGAATTTCTAAAGAAACCAACTCGTTATTATATGAATCAATATTCACAACTTCATCAAGCAAAATTTCTTTCAAAACTCCCTTATAATTATCAATAATTAAATAATTCTTTTTGTGTTCAGTTTGTATTTCAACTAGTGTAAGGAAAATTTCCCAAAACTAAAATATAAAAAAAATTATAAAGTTTTCAATTTTTATTACCTTGGCTTCAATAAAATTCATATATTTCTTAAGAGAAAATTTGTTATATTTATTATCCTTTTCTTCCATAGAAATACTATAATCATCTTCAAAATAAATCGAAGCTGGTCTGGTGAAAGTTTTTCCAGTATCCAATAGCTTCTCATATTTCACTGAAAACTCATGATAATTCACTTCATATTTCTTCTCGAAAATTTTTCTCAAGTCGCTCATTTGAATTGGATAAGTTTCATCAAAGAACTTTTGTGACAATCCAATCAAATCTGATTTAAACAGTCGACAAAAATAAGTCCTGGCAGTGCTTGGAATATTGATGAAGATCGCCCAATAATCAAAAACATTATGTTTTTTTACTGTCATAATTGAAAACATGTTATCGATTTTCTTCATTCTTTGGAAAATTACTCTATATGCATTAAAATATGGGGAAACATATCCCGATTCATTTGGATTTTGGCTTGAAATTGGGTAATTCATCTTTAAATCTTCGAATTTGCGACTGGAGTTTTGAGAAATTTTTTTAAAGGGAATACACAACTTTTTATAAATGTTTTCTTTTTTCAAAGAGAGGTTTTTCAATAGATGGGAATTTATTTGGATTAATAAAAACGCAGTTTCACTTTGATCGAATTTCGGATTGATATAGGTTTTTATTTCTTTTGTTGAAATCATGAATTTATATACTTTAATTTTGCTGTTTTTCGGCCGAATCTCCAATTTCAAAGATTCCAACATTTTCTTGTCTCGACCAAATCCGGAAATTATCACATAACAATTTCCAATATTTTCGATTTTGAAGGTTTCAAATAATTCGAAATTTTTTATATAATTATAAATACCGACATTATTTTCTGATTTATTCAATAAAGAGAAGAATATTTGCGGGAAGGATTGGCCTTGTATGAAATCAGAAGAAAGGTTATTTTGATTTGATAACATTCGTTTTTTGCCATTGAGGTTTTTTTTTTGACAAAGTGCGAAAAAAAATGCTTTTTTCGAAAATTTCTTAGATTCGAGTTGCAAAATGTTTATGGTTTTTTCCTAAATGAGATAATTCTTAAAATAACTTAAAAAATTTTTTTATTTTTTTACTATTTCTCGAATATTTGTAATGTGATGATATTCAGTTTTTTTCTGAAAGGGAGAATAAATGCTCAACAAGATGCTTTCATCTTCTGAAAAAATTATTCTCAAATTTTTGTATAATTGATTCTCAACCACAGAGAAATAATATTTCGACTTATTGAGATATTTGATTGTGTTGTAATTCTCCAATTTTGTAATTCCTTCGGTGAAAATTACGATTTCTGAGGAATTTTGCTGACTTAAGCACAGAGGCTTAGTTTCATTTTCAGTCTCAGGCAAAATAACAAAATAGTCATTATTTATGATTTTTTCTTTGGTTTTTTTGTTGGATTTGACGTTTTTGTCTTCGGATTTTATAGAGATCTTTAAATTTTCAATGGTGAGTTTTTTCCGTAATGTGGAAATCAATTTGGTTTGATCTGATTTTAAGAAGCCGACGTTATTAAAAAACCTTAAGAGAAATTCAGGTAAATCATCTTCATTTTTCAAAAGGAAAAGTGAAAGAAAATCATATAGGTCTAATGATATTGAATCCTTCCAAGGATTTAATAAAGCTTTATTTTGAATGATAGAGATTTTGAATTTGGTTTTCTTAAGGAGTTTCTTCAAATCTGAGAAGTTCTTGTAAATGGCATTGTTGGGATCTGGAGTGATTATTCTGATTTCAGTTAAAAAGAAGATCGCTTCATATTTTATCATAAATTGAAGAAGAAGCTCACTAGTAACCATAAATCCAATTAATAATCATGAATCATATTATAAAAAGTTACTTGTTGGTGAAAATGTAGAAATACATTTCAGAAAAACTATGTTTTATAGCTTTGATATTAGGAAAAATAACAGAATTAACCCCTCTAAGATGCAATTCCTTCCATTTAAGTGTTTTTCTGTTCGGCTCTTTTTCTTGGAATATGATATTTTGTTTTTCTTTTGAATTTTTATCCTGTTCTTTGTTAATATTGGTTTGCTTTTTTACAGAGGATTTTCTTCGGAGCAAACTTTCAGTGGTCGTTTTATTGCGAAAAATTTTCCTGGTCAAATTCTCTGTTGTCACATTCTGCAGATCTTTACTGGTGAAATATTTCTCTTCAAAATTTTCAGTTCTTAATCTATTAATTAAAATTCTTAGGGGAGCAGACATTTCTTTTTTTTCATGTCCGGAACCGTAAAGATGACCAATTTCCTGCCCTTTGGCATTATCTCTCTTAAACAATGAGCTTCTTCTTTTTATTTCGACCAATTTCTCTCTGATTTCTTCATGTGAATCTAATTCTTTGATGGATTCTTTAATATCATATTCTTCATTTGCAAGCAGGTCAATTGAAGTTATTTTGGCTGTGTGAAACTGCGGGGCTTCCAAAATTTTTAAACTTGAATTAGAATTCATTTGATTATTTTCATGAAAATATTTTTTCTCTTTATTCTCCAAACTTTCTACTTCTTTTACATTATTTTTTCCTGAATTTAAAGGAGAACTAAAAGAACTTTTATTAAAAGTTGAGCATTTTCTTTTAATTGGGAAATTTTCTGTATAAAGACTCAATTCCTTTCTGAAATTTTCCTTTTCCTTCAAATGTTGTTTCAAATGATTTAAGATCAAGAGGTTTCGGGTAGTGTAGTTCTGGATATTTCCTATGAAAGCCCAGGAAAAACCAGTGGTTTTACGTATCATGACATGAAAATTATTGAGAATATAACATATTTTCTCAACAAAGTTTTCAAGAGAATCCAAATCTGAAAGAGTCATTTCATCACGAAAATCTTTTGAGATAAGGATATAATTTCGCTTTTGTAATGAATTTTCCACTTGATATCTATGGAAATGGTTGGAAAAATCATATTTTTGAATCCATTTCATCAAGAAATAATCAAAAAGAACCCATTGACAATTGAAATTCAGCTTTTCTATAGTGATAGCAGTTTCGAGCTCAAAGAAAAATAAAAAAGGACAATTTAGCTTATTTTTCAGAAGGAATTTCAAAGACCCGATGTTTTTATCAGGAAGCGATTGAAAATCAAAAAGAATGTCATCTAAAACCCATTCGAAAAAGCCGATATTTAAATTCGATAAGAGTTTGAATTTTATAAGTTTCAAGGCTTTTAACTCAGAATAAGAGAAATTTTCTAGTGCGTTGCTTTCATCAGAAATCGAGACCTTTTCTTGGCTATTTTGGCTGCTTTCTTCTGAAGTCGCATCTTGAATCGATTGTTTGCTTTTTTTAATTGCCTCTTTGAAAATTTATTAGAAAAAATTCCTTAATTTTTCAAATAAAATTTACTTTCTAATTGATTGAAAACCATTGATGAATCTTTTCGCATTGGCATTATTTGAGAAGTGGAGAGTTTTTTCGATTTTTTCCTGGAGAAGATTTTATTTCTGAAGAATCGTTGAATCATGAGGATTTTATCTTGATGTTCAGCATAAGAAATTATTTTCTTTTGGCTTGAGATCTTGTTTTCTAATTTAAAGAACACGCTTTCCTTCTTTTTTGGGGTGGTTTGCAACAGAAACTCATTTCTTTGCTTAATGAACGCCCCAGAATCCAGGTTTTTCCTTTTATTCAAATAGGCATTTTTATCGGAATTCAAGGGATGTGCTCTTGGGGAAACGTCTTTATTAATTTCATTAATATTCAATTTGATATCTTTTTCCAAAACACTGTTTCTTTTCATTTTGTTCGGACTATCATATGGTAAGAGAGTATTAACTTTGCTATCTTTATTTCTGGAGGTCAAGGCATTTTTTCCATCATTATCTTCATTAGGCTCTTTAATTTGTATGGGAATAATTGATTGATTCTGAGTTTTTTCGGATTTACTACTTGAAAAACTATGATTGAGAGCGGCATTGAGATCTATTTCCAATGCTATATTCTCAACCTTTTGAATTGGAATAGATTGGATTTTGGATTTCTTTTTTAATAAGGATTTTTGACGAGAATTTGAAGGGGGTCTTGGAGTTAAGATCAAAGAATATTTCAAATTTCTGATGGTTTGAGAATCATTATTTGAGTCTAATATATGTTCTTTTTCATTGGAATTGCATTGGGTTTTTTGATTTTTCCTATGGATTTTCACAATGGATTTCAAAGACGATTTGTCGAAATGTATTGAATTTATGAGTCTTGTGGATTGGGAATCTGTGTTATTATCTTGGTTTATGAAATTTTCAAGGTTTCGTTTTGATTTCAATGGGTTTTCAATTGGATAAAATATCTTGATTTTGAACATATCTGGCGAATTTTCTCCAAACCAGCCTTTTTGCTTTTTAACTAGAAATTCAGAAAGGCTGTCTTTGCGTTTTAATTTATCATTTGCGCTTTGAGGTCTGATTTTTTCCTTTTTAACCATGATCTTATGATTTTCCTTTTTGGGTTCCTCATGGCAACTTTCATGAAGAGTCACGCATTTTTTTCTTTGTGCATGAACCACAGAATTTTCATTGTTTTTACTAGAAAGGTTTTTCCGTATGGGCAGTAGTTCGTTCGAAGAATTTTCATTGTTTTTACTAGAAGAGTTATGCCGAATAGGCAATAGTTCGTTTGAAGAAGGAATTAGGTTTTTTGAATTGAACGAGAAGTAGAGTTCGTTATTGTTGTTGTTTGCTGGAGAGATGAGGTCAGGAAAGGATATATCGGATTTCATTTTAAGAGTCCGTGGAGAAGGTTCTTTAAATCTCGCTAAATCATTTTTAAAGGCCAAGGTCAAAGCACTATTTTCTCCTTGGAATATTTTGATGAGATTATAAGCTTGATAATAATTGTTAATGGCTTCTTCTTTATCATGAATCTTTTCTGAGATTTTCCCTAATAAATTTATTAGTTTTGCCAATGAAATATTCTTTTTATTGATGAAACGATCATAGTTGAGTCCTTTTTGTTTAAAATGTTCTTGAATGATGTCCAACAATTCATTATTTCGAAGGATTTTACGAATTATTTTAATGCCATCATTGGCATATATCTCTGCCTCATCATATTTCTTGAATGTGAAACAACAAAAGGCCATTGAAATGAATAAACTCTCAACGTCTTTTTCAAAACTTTCAGGGCTTTCAAACAAAAGATCAATTCTCATATTTTGGAAGCAATTCTTTAGAATTTGATAGATCCGCAATGGCTTATTCAGCTTTTGATAGACGAAAATTAGTTTCGAAACTATCGCAACCCTTAAAAGCTGCCATTCAAGCTTTTTATCCCATGGAGATTTATCAGCAATTGGCTCAATTATTTGTCGATTCTTAAGCAAAGTGGTTTCTGCAGAATCGAATTTCTCATGCTTTATCAAGGTGGAAGCATATTCGTTGGTGATTTTCGCCAATTTCACGGAAAAAACCCATACTTGCTCTGAAAAAACCCCTTCCTAAATAAAAATTTACTGAATTGTTAAAAATGAGGAGTTAACGTTTAAAATCAGTTTTTTGAGCCTTTGTTCATAATTCAGGATTTTTGTATAGATGGGCAATTGGGAGGTTTCATCGAATTCGTTGATTGATTTATTCATATTCGCTGGCCTTAGCATGGAAGCCCGAAGAGTATTAAGCCATGAAAACGACATTTTCGAGTTTATTAAATAAAATGTGAATTTAAATTATTTTATATGAATTATATTTCGATCATTAGCTGCAGTTTCAGACAATTACTTGGGATATTAATATTAAAAACATTTTGGTATTTTTTTTGGTACATTTTTTTGCAATATTTTAATAAGAAACTTTTTTGGAATTTGTCTATTGATTAAATTTTTTGTTTTGTATATTTCAATAAACTAAAATATTATATTAAATAAAAACTTTTGTTTTTTGGCAAACAAGAAAATTTTTTTGGTGATATTTAAAAGAAAATTTTGGTGTTGAGTATTATTAATTTTGATATTGATTGTGCTATATAAACAACTATGAAATTATATTTTTCCATTCATATGATTAAAAATTTGCTTTGAAAAAAAATTCTTAAAAAGTTATAATTTCAGCTAATTCCTTATTTAGAACTTTTCAAAATGGGTTGCTCTGCTAGTTTTTTTAATCATTCGACTTCTGTATTTATATATGAGCTGCTTTTCTTTCTATAAAATCCTTTCAGGGCAAAGAAACCACGAAAAAAGAAGGGTATACCGTCCAAATTCAAGACCCAAAAACCAACGAAATCTCAGAATATTTTTTACCCGAAAAAGAAAATCCGGAACTTTTAATGAACGTGATGAATAAATTGTGTTTTAATAAAACTTCCTCTTCCGCTCAACTTGATGGTAATTTTATTTCCATTTATAATGAAAAAGACAATAGGTTTCATTATTATGCTCATAGATTAAAAGGTTTTTAGAAAAAAACATTTGTGAAGCAATTTAAGTTTTATTTAGGAATCGAAATAGAAAACTCACATGACCCTATACAAGGAAAAATGTGGGTTTGCTATATTAATAAAGGAAAGCAGGATTGGGATATGTTAGTAGAAAATGATCATAAAATAACTCATAAGGATTTGGTGTTATGGAAGTATGAAACTCCAAAAAAATGAAATTTTTCCATATATTTGTTGTGTTTTTTATAGAGTATTTTCTGTTTATTTGTTTTTTTTAATTTCTTGAAGGGGAAAATCATAATTTTAAGCGAACACGAAAAGATTGAAAAGTTTTTAAGAAAAGATCATTTTATTGTTTGTTAAATTAAGAATTATTTCGTTTTCATTAAATAAATGACAGTAGAATCTAATTTATTAAATGTTTTTTCATAGATGAAAAGTATATATTTCTTTGGATTATTATTTGCTAGAAAGCTGCACTTTTTTTAAATTTAAAAATATTTTCGACAGCACAAAAAATAAAAATTTTTTAACATTTTTTTAAATGTTAGTTGATTTCCTCAAAAAAGTTAAATGTGTATATTTCTTGGATTTTTATTTTCTATCACCAAAAGGAAATTGAACATTTATTTACTTTTTTGTGAGAAAAAAAACTTAATGTATTTGTTTTTTTAACTAATTGGCATTTTCTTAAAAAATGTTAGGTTCTATGTACAGAATAAAAAAACACAAAATGATAATTTAAATCTCTCTCTCTGCTTTTTCCTTATTCTTGGAAGAAAAGCTTCAAAGGATGAGTTCTATCCTCACCTTCATCCACTTCCAAGCCGTTAAAAGAATTATATGATGCAAATGAATTTGACAATTGATTGTTGGTTTGGTTATTCTTTAATTTAATGGGGTCAGGAAGTGTTTGCATCGGAATTGGAATCAGGTTTATTACCATTTCGAATTTGTCATCTTTCACAGGTATTTCTTCAGCAAAGGCTTTATGTTCAATTGGGGCAGCTAATAATAACATGATAAGGCTTTAATTTTTGTTAAATCAAATTACTTTCTTCGCAAGGCTTGAAAGAAACTTCTTGAAGCTTGATGCTTTTTGATTGTTTAGAGGTCTTGTTACAAACTTGTCCCATGAGAGGATTGAAATTTTTTGAAAAAACGTTAAATTTGTGAAATTATAAACTACTATGGAAATATGGATTTAATATTCCGTGCTGGCAGTTAATTAAGAATTCAAAAAACTAATAAAAAGAAATTGGGTAGTTTTTCCAATTAATTAATAAGAAAAGGGATTTTTGAGTTTTTCAAAAAAACATGGAATAACAATAAAAAAATTAAATTCAAATTTTAAATTAATCCGCATCCTTGAAAAAATTGCCAACTGTCTCAATTCTGGATTCCGGCAAGAACTCCTAAGTCTTAAGCTGCCTATAAAACTTGACATAGGTCAAGTTAATTTCCGTTGCGAACAACGGAAATTTAGAAAGTTTCTCAGTGGCTCACTTAATCATTGCGGAATCCTTCTTCGAGACAGCTTAGCAAATTTTCAGAGGATAAAAATGAGATTATTTCAGAGTCTCTACACTTAAATTAACTCCTCTTCCTCCTCCAAATTGTATTGGACCAAGATATGGGTTTGTGTCATTGACACTTGCTTCATTTCCTCCTCATCTAACTTCATGAAACCAACAAACAAAAAGGCCTTAACGAATTGTTCTAAAATTGACAAATTTTTAAGCTGAAATTTTAGAAAAATTGAATTTACCTAAGTTATGAGTGCCTCTTCTAAGACAAGCGTAGAGCTTTTTAGCTCCTTCTCTTTCAGCGAGATCTAGAATGTTAAGTAAAACGCTTCTCGTAAATACTTTCAAAGGTGTGGATTCGTTGATCTCAATGAAGAATTCTTTAGATTCATGGTCTAAATAGCATTTTAGCTTGCCGAAGGGACTTTGCACACTAGCCCTTTCGCCTACCAAAATTACGGAGGTGATGTCATAAATGGAGACATCTTTATCATCCCATGCCAACTCGGTCAGCAATATTTCATCGGAAGGAGTCCTCTGAAGTTCTGTTTTTTTTTGAAAAAAAAAAAAATTAAAAATATTATTAATTTTATAAAATTATAAAAAATTGTTTGAATTTACTTCTCATTTTAGGCTGAGAATCTGAGATAAGGGACTCGTTGCCTACGATTGTGCCGGCGTTGTCAAAAACACGGCTGGAACGCAGTGCCCAATGTGAAGGAACAACAGTTTTTGGTCATTGGTCTAAAAATTAGGAAAGAATTAAGAAAAAAATTTAAAAAATTTAAAAATGAATGAATTACCTACTGCCTTCATTAAGAATTGAAGAATGAACGCTTGGTTTTAGAAATTGATCCATTGAATGTTATTGATTAAGAAGCTCCGTCTTTCAGGAATTTTTAAAGAAAATTTTAAATTTTGAGAAAATTATTATAATTTTTTCTTTGATTTGATCGCATTTAAATGAAGATGCTTTAATTTCGAAAGATATATGGAAATAAATTTATAATTCAAATCCTATTCTAGAATGTTTCGTCGGATTTGATCAAAATCCCAAATTCGGGTTTAAAATCCAGACTTTTGAAAAAAATCAAACATATTATTTCCAATTAACAATCTTTAACAATATTATTCTTTGATCAGAATTTTCGGACCCAAAAAAGCCTATAAATTATCAAAATTTTATTTTTTAAAATTTGTTTTTGGAATTTTAATTTTAATTTTATTTCATGAAATAATTCAAAAACTCTGAATTTTTCAAAAATTCCCAAAATTTAAAAAAATTAAATAAACCATTTTTGTCTAGTTTAAAATTTCCTCAAAAATGCTAAATCAAAAAAATGAAACAAAATGAAAAAATTAAAAAATGAGATTTTTTCCAAGGTAAATAAAAAGAGTATTTTGTTATATACTAAATTTTTAAAAAAATGGTTGTATTTTTGAAAAAACTTCTTTAGATGTTCTATTTATATTTGTCTAAATTAATCGAGATAACAAATTTCTCCAATCCTCATTTAGACCTTGACTCTGAAAGAGCAACCGACAGTCAATTTAGCTTTTCCTCCGGTTGGTTTGCATAAAATGGTGTTGCATCTAAACGAAAAATAGAAAAAGCGTATGAACAATCAAAAAAGAGAGAGATTTTTAGAGAAAAAATGGAGTTCCCCTTAAAATTTTAGTTTTTTTTTTCTAATTTCGGTTAATTACCCTTCACATTGTATCACAGTTTGTGCGTGACTGAAGATAGTGGCAACACTAAAGCAGCCTGGGCATTTAACGTCCATAAAATATGAATTTGGAGCTTGAACTAATCTTTTTAATTTATGCTTGGTTTTTTCTCCATCGTGTGCTGGGTTTAATAAATCGTATTCCATCTCCCTTAATAAAGCTATAGAACGTGATTAAAACTCAACAAAATGGAAAAATCTACTTTCTCTGTATTTTTTTTTGCTTTTTTTTCAATAAAAAGATAAACTTTTTATAAAAAAAAATGAGGCTTTCCTTATATATACAATATAGGACCTGATAAATATCTTTAAAAAAATCCAAAAAAAAAAACATAAAAATTTTTTTTTTTAACCAAAACAAAAAAAATTATTATTTTGTTAATGCATTAATTTTTTTCCCGTTATTTATCATTTTCGCATGAACGACCAAGTTTATTTTTTCCCAATCAATCGTCCCAATGAAAAAGCTTTTTCCCAATCCAAAAATAACCCAGCAAAATTGCCTTCAACTCATATTAATTCAAAAAAAATCATATCAAATTATGATGAGGGACCTTCTATTAAAGAGAAATCTGATTTTAGTCTTTATTCTTTTACTACAAATAATGAATTACCGCAAAAACCGAGCGTTAAGAAGAATCTCTTTGAGAAAAACCATTCGCCTTCATTCGAAACCACCAATCGAAATGAATTTTTAAAGGCCGAAATCCGAGTGAAAATAAAAGCTGTCAAGGAAAATTACTATTCTTTATCAGGAAAATGCTCAGAAATCACCAAAAGCATTGAAAGTTTGGAAAAGAAAGCAAGGGATGAGAAAAATCATAATGGGAAAGCCAAAATTGAGGAAAATGTGGAATTAAAGGCCAAGATGAAATCTATGGAAAATGAAATAAGAACCTGGAAGAAAAAATTCGAAGATACTGAAAAGCAGAACTTTCATGAAATCGCGCAAATGAAACTGCTTTTTCGCAATTCATTCATTTCCTCAGAATCAGATATACCTGAAGAAAAATCTGCAAAGGAAAAGGATGAAACCAAAAAGTCGATAATTTCGGAATTAAAGGAAAAGATTGAAGTAATGATTAAAAAAAACATGGAATTAAATAAGATGCTTAATAGATTATTAGATGAATTGGGCTTTCTTAAAATCGAGAGTCAAGCAGCTCGTGAAGATTTTCTTTCCAAAATTCTCATGAAAATCAAAAAAGAACGAGCGGAAACTGAAAAAGGCTATTTGAATAAATTGGATTCTTTGCAAAGAGAAATCAAGGATTTGAGATTGGAAAATGAAAACAAGCCGATGTCTCTTGAAAGTGCTATTTTCTTTAATGAAAAGAACCAGAAATCACAGGATGAGGGCGAGACTAAAAGATTAGTTTTACTTGAAAATAAGAACAAAGAATTAGAAAATGAATTGGAAAATCTGAAATTGCTATATTGGAATCTGGAGAAAAAAATGCAATATGATTCGTTGATGGGAGGAGATGTCAAATTCACGGAACAACATCTAGAAAATATGGTGTATCAGACTAAGAAAGAAAATTTTATGAAGGAGGAAGAACTGAAGGGGAAAGTGAAATCCCTTGAAAGACAGAAAGAAAGCTTGCAGAAAAAGACAATCCCGAAGGAATTTAATTTAACGAAACCAAGCACTGCTTATAGGTTTTTAAAGAAATAATGGTGTTTATATACTTTTCATTGAATTTTCCAGTTGTATTTGCATTAATAATTTATTTTATAGCAGAAATATATTAATCAATGTTTTTTCTTAAAATCAAGGTTTTTTTTGTTTTTATTATAAATTTAATTTTTTTTGAAATTATTATAAATTTGAATTTTAAAAAGTTTTGATTAATTAAAAACATTGAAAAAAATGGCATCTTATAATTATCCCAAAGTCAATGAGGCAATGAACGTGAATTTAAATTCTCCACCTCCTCAAGAATATCAAACCTCGCAATTTCAAATGAATTCTCCGCAAAAATCACCAAATTTTCAAGCCAGATCTCCAGAAAAATCATCAAAAAAATATGAAAATAAACTAGATTCTTTGGCGTCCAAAACCAGAAAAAAAATAGTTTCTTGCTTCACTTACAAGTTAATTAAGAATTATACAATACATAAGTGATTTTTTTGAAGATATTGGCAGCCTTATTTCAATATAAGTACAAAAGATTTCGGAAAAAGGATCTTAGCGGCACTTTTTCCTTGTACTAATGAGAGTTTCTTTACTTTGATAAAAGAAAACCCAGATTTGTTGACTTAAATTAAAAAAAAAAATATTGATTAACTAATAATAATAAAGGTATGGACCTTTTTGGATTTATGCTACCTTGGTTTTCTGTTTAGCTACTTCAGGAAATTTATTTGCTTATTTTCTTTATCCGAGTAATGCATATTTCACATACAATTTCAGCTATATTCCTTCAGCTTTTCTAATAGTATGAATAGGTGTTATTCAGAGTAAATTTATTTCTTTTAGGTTTATATTTATGGATTTGGAGCGCCATTTTTAATGAATATGATCTTAAAAATATTTGAAATGGAACACAATGCTGGAAAGACATATATGGAGGTAAAATTAAACATTATTTTATTCATAACACTTCAATTTTAAAGTCGTTATGTATATTTGGATATTCAATATTTGCCTTTATTCCAATGTCCTTTCTTTGCATGATTCCATCATATGTAAGAAAAAAAGATAGCAAAAAATTTTTATCTATTATCATAAAAAAGGCCATCCAATGGCTTTTTATGGGAATAGCAACGCTTGATTCAACGGCATTTCTAGTTTACAATTATTGGAGGTTTTTTTTTTAAAAAAAAAACATAATTTTTTAAATTTTATTTAGAGAATTGAAAGTTATTCGAAATAATAACAAATGGGTGATTTTGGGTTTGTTGATTGTGGGCCAAGTTACTTTATACATTCTCTTTGAATTGTTCTTTTACAGTTCTTTTGTTTTGGTAACTGTTGTCAGTAGCAGCACTTCTTCTAGTGATTCATCAACTTCTTCTGATTCATCAAGTTCCAGTACAAGTTCTAGTTCAGATTCCACCTCAACTACTGCAACAACCGCACTGCTCCAAAGATCCTTTATATTCCAAAAACTCATAAGCACTTATCAATGCTCGTATAATTAAAATTATTATTGTAAAGACTTTCTTTGATTAAAATAAAAGAATTTTAAATTTTAAATGTTTTTTTTTTTGGTGAAAATGCATTAAAGATTGAAAAATAAAAGAAATAAATTTGATTGGGCAATATATATAATATATATAATCACAAGATTTTAAATATTTTCATTGAAGGACTCATTTTTTAAAGATAATTTTTTAAAAATATTCCTCAGGATAAATTCCAATAGGTCAAGACTTGCAGATTCATAAGTGCTGGTTCCCAATTCGATTCTCATCACATTTTTATTTTTCAACAAAATCTTAGTATAAAAATCAGAAGCCACTTCACATATGTTGATAATAGCGAAATGTTCCTCTAGATTTTCGGAGACGATATGTTTTCGAAAATTCATGAAAAATACCGAATTTTCCAATATTTTCCTCACAGTCTCAATGTCTATCTTATCCGCACCAATGTCATTCGAATGAAGAGATAATAAAGTTTCATGATTCCAACAACTTTCGAATTGTGGAAGGGGAATAGTGGAAATTTTAATCAAGTAGTCAAAACCAAAAGGAATATCAAGGGTTTGATCAACAACATCCCTATTATTAAAATCATATAATTTATTGAGGAAATGCTCATAAAATAAAAATTCAATAAAATTCAATAAAAGTTCATTAAAGTTCAATATAAATCAATAAAATCAAATAAAATAAATAAAATCAATAATAATCAATAAAAATCAATAAAAATCAATAAAATCAATACAAAATAAATCAATACAAAAAAATCAATAAAATATACAAAATTCAATAAAATCACTAAAGATGCAACAAAATTTGAATACATACCCCAAAATGATTTGTGCCTTGATATTTAAATTTTCTTTTTTATCTTTAATCTCTGTGATATTGATAAGCAAGGAATGTTCAACGGTGAGGAAAAAATCCTGTGATTTGGTTTCCTTCTTTTCAAGAAACAGCAGCTCTTTGAAGTTTTAATGAATCAATCTATAAATCTAATAAAAAAGGCTACGTATTTTTTCTTGATCATAATCATAATTTATCAACATATCATTCAACTCGACTTCAAAATCATAATACAACACAACATTCAAATAAAATTCCTTCTTAATGTCCTTTGATGTATAAAGGAAAATAGTAGTAGAAATTTCATATTTTTCTTTAGTCAACAATTTCTCTTTCTGATGCAGACATTTCACCATATTGAAATGGTTCTTCAATTTATCGCCTAATATCTCAGAATCGCTTTTTTCAATTTCCAAAGATAGTGTTTTTTGAATTGGACTTCCGATTTTTTCAGATTTTAGAGTTTTCAAGACCTTTAAATCCAAATCCGCATTTTTATTACCTGTTCGCATCATTGTTTTCATTTGAGAAAGCTTCGTTTGCAATTCCTTCAAATAGGCATCTTTATTATCGATTTTCTCACGCATTGAAAACAGTTCATCTCGAAGTTTCTTGTTTTCTTCTTCGATTTTTAAAGTCATTTCACAATTCGCGCATTTGAATCGATCGGGTTGTTTTATACAAATAGTGGTTTTTCTTTTCTTGTTCTTGAGATCTTTCAAGCTGGATTTCCTAATTTGTTCAATTAAAGACTCTTGCATTGGATTTTGTCTAGCTTTCCGAGTTTTTTTCTTTAATTCAATAGTATATTTATCTAACATGGCCCATCTTTCCTTTGAAACCCCGGCCCTATTTGGATCTGATTTTTGGAAATGTCGTTTAAAAACACCATAGGAACTGATGAAACAGGACATCAATGCGATTTTCCATTTCTTCAGCGTAGCTGAGACTATATATTTGAAGCACGCGAGACACCAAAACACTGCGAAATTCAAATTTATCAGGAAAATCAAGATGAATAACACAACTCCACTGATACTTTTTTCTCCAAAAACGACCTCAATATTTAATAACCCAACATAAACAGTTCCAACTAAAGCAATTAAAGACTTGTTTTCAAGAGAATTGATTAAATCAAGCTTATCTTTACGATAAGGTTGGAAAACCAATTGAATATAAAGCGCGATAAAAAGAACCAGAAAAATCGCTAGAACTGGTTGAGTGATCAATTGGCTATTGTAAGATGTGAGGAAGAAGACATCTATTAACAGAATCGCGATTTTTCGAGCCAAAATCACCATATCCCAGAAGAAAAATTGCTTGTCATACCCGAAATAAAAATACCCATATTTCAACAATTCCATCTTGTTATTTAACGAATTTGTCTTCCAATGGCTCAACAATTTAAACAAAACAAACATTGGAAACCCTATCCCGAAAATTATTAAGAAAGGTGTGGCTGCACCATATATCAAATGCCAATGCAGCCCCTGCCAACATTTTATTGAATAATCTGCAGCAAGACGATATTGAGGCAAGACACCATAGCCTACATTGAGACAATTGAATGTTTCAAAACAAATTCTCATGCAATCAGGGTATAAGATCATGAGGACTGTCATGAAGATTGCAAACCAGATTCTCAAACGATCCATGATATTTTCAATCACATACTTTTTCTTTTTGTTTTTGAGATAAATTGCTAAATATCCTGAGGAAATTAGTATGAGGATCACTGGAGAGATCCAAATAATGAGTAATTTTATGGATTGTGGGTTCATTACCATTTTTAAATTCTTCATCACACATTCAAGGGACATGACTTCTGTGACATTCGGACTGGTGGCTTTGCTGAAAGTGAGCATTTGTTTAATAGCATCAGGCATGATTAATGAGGGGATTGAAAAAACGATGATGAGACATTGAAGATGATTAAACAAAATTTTCATGAGAATCGAGGAAATGACTTTCCGAAGGTTCACGATATTAGAAGTAATCAATGAAAGACACATGATCATTGCTTTATGCACTGAAAAAAGGATGATCACGACTTTCGCGATCATGCTCAAGATAAAAGTGAAATAAATGTAATCATTATCACATTTCGAACAAAAAAAACGATCCGTTGTCCCGAAATTATCTATGCATTCTCCGCATAAAATACCCTCATAACCATAAGCACATTCACCCATCGCCATCAAAGGATTATATAAGGAAGCGTTTTGGAAAGAATAACCCAAACAACTCGCTGGATTCGGACAAAGCATGAAATTATCAGAATAATAATCATATCGCCAATAATTCGGCTTAGGAGTCAGATTAGACCCTCCGTAACAATAGAAAGGGTCTGAATCAACACATTTATTGCATTCAGTGACATTTTCGTTGAATATGAGCAAATAATAATTGATAGGACAGGTGAAACATTTCTGATCTTTGAGATATTCCCCGATTTGACAAGCCCTGAAATTAAGAAAAAGCCTCAATGGAGGATAAATTTCATTATAAACTGTAGTGAAATTGATTTTGAAGAACATTTGACTTGAATATAATGGGGAAGGCACCAAATATTTCGAAGGGCAATAACCATTGATATCGTTTGAGAAAATAATATGATCATTGATATTATTAGTCAATGTTATTCCAAGTTGGCGAACTAATGAATCATAAGAAAAATCTTCAACATAATTATAATCTGTTGTTTTGGTGCGAACCAATTGGTCATATTTATCATAACTTATAATGGAATATGGACAATGATATATCGATCCACTTTGAAGATTATTTAAATACATTCGGCCTAAATGTTTTTCATAAATGCTGGAAAACGAGATCCTTGCAGCCACGGAAGCCACATTAGGCCCGTAATTTCTCGCTTTGTTACGAATAAAAGTGTCATTTTCTGCAAAATTCAAGATTTGGGCCTCAAAAAATACCGCTCCTCCAATATCAGCTGAGTTATTGATAAATTTCAAATTAGAGAAACTATTGCTAGAATTTCCATAAGGATTATTAGATATAAACATAACTCCACCTATTCCCTCATAAATAGAAAGGACTCCCCCTTGGAATTTCTTTAAAATGGCTCGGTTTTGATAAAAGTTCCCATTTTTCAGCTCAAATCCATCAAATACATTGATATATAAAACACCTCCTACATTGCCTTGATTTCCCATAAAAGTGTTTTTTTTCATATAAATTTTCATTATTAAAGAAGGAGAAGGGAATTTATAGAAAACGAGAGCTCCCCCAAAATTGTTGGCCAGGTTTTTCAAAAAATAGCTGTTTTCCAATGAAAAAATATAGGTGTTCATTTGGTTTATCTGTCCATCACTTTCATTATCATCATTTTCAATATCAAAGGAAATAGCACCACCATTGCTACTGGCTCCATTCATAAAAAAGGAGCATTTTAAGATTGTAGCGTTGGAATTTAAAAACTTCAAAACCCCGCCTTCTTCCCCGAAATTATTGATGAAGGTCATTCTAATGATTTTTACATCAGAAGCTTCAAAATAGAAATTGGTGACTGAATTGTCTGAGAATTCGCTAATAGCGATTTTTGTTAAGGATATGTCGAATTTCAAGGTTCCCTTAATGATTTGAGCAATTCCATTGAGAAAATCTATGATTTGGAATGAGCCATCCTCATAAACAATCGAAATGTTATTAAAAGTTGCATCGCTTGCATTGAAATAGAAGATATTGGCCAGATTATGAAGAAAAATCATGTTATAACCATGAAATGTGGACATTTCAACAGAAAACAAAGTACTTCCATTATCTAAAACATTGAATTTGTTAATAATGTTGGTCAAAGTAATATCGCTTTGTAATGCAGAAAGTAAAGGATAGGTTAAATTCGAAAATTCCAGATTTTCAAGAATCATTGTACTAGAATATATGATGATGAAGATCCTATCTTCATCAATGGATTCGATGACAATTTCTTGATTCTGATGATATGATCCAGTGTTAAAAGTTGCTATTTCTTTTGCTGTCTTGTTTTCAATAATAGCAATATTAGTAAAATTCCCTTCGTTGAAATTAGAAATGAAGATTCCGAGTCCTATTTGAAGAAAAGTGAGATTTCTAAACGTGAAATAATTGTTATTAAGGAAAAATATCATGAATTGGAAATCGCTTGGCATTGAATTGTCTTCAATCTCAATAAATTCAGCCTCCACCATATTTGCATTGCTAATATAAACACAACCTCCTCTTAATTCGGCATAAGTATCAATGAAATTCACTCTAAAAAGAGTGACATTATTATTAAAATAGAGAAATATTGCGCCTCCTCTCAATTTCGCGTAGATATTCCGGAAAGTCACATCTTTTATGAATAGAGCGTTGAGCACATAACCATAAATACAACCACTTTCTTCGAAACTTTCTGTATTCTCAATTATGCTCCTGTTGATATAGATGATGTTTTCATCATTTAAATAGAAACAACCTCCTCTATCAGAGGAATATGACATATTGACTAAGGAATCATGGAAATCCAGGAAATTTAAAGAGTTTAAATAAATGACTCCTCCAATTTCACTATGCGATTTTATGAAGTTTGTTCCTTGGATTGATAAATTATTGCTGATAGAAGCCATAATGACTCCTCCTAAATCAGTAGAACTGCAATTGAAAAACATGCTTTCATTCAAAATCAAAATGTTTGAAGTTATCAGGTAAAAACAGCTTCCTTGGCTTGCAGTATTTAAAGAAAACTCAGATTTATAAATTTGAATATAGTTGTTTTCATTGAAAACTCCCACTCCTCCTAATTGGGCAGATCCTTTCGAAAAAGAAGAATAAGAAACCCAAAGGTTATTACCCATAACCAGATAAAGCACAGCCCCATTACTATAATTATAGACAGAGCATTCTTTAAAAACACTATCATTTATCGTCAAATTATTGAAATTCGAAAGGTAAATGACCCCACCAAAAGAGATAGAGGCGATCTCCAAGAATAAAGAAGATATCAAGGAAATTGTATTATTATTGGAAAAATATAATAAGCCTCCTTGTATATTAGCTGTAATTTCATGTGAACTGCAATTAGTCATTTGAAGATTATTAAAGCAATTTCCTGCAAAAAGACCTCCATTGGTGTTGGAAATCATTTCGGAGAAGTCGGAATTCGAAACAAAAATTGTATTGGAGTCCGTGCTGAATAAAACAGTCGATAGCATGGAAGTTATTGAAAGGAAAGAACTGAAGGTTATGTTAACAATGTTGTTATTAGAAAGGAGAATGAACCCAGCTTTTAACAAAACCATGCATGATATCATTGAGATATTTTGGAAGGTGATAGTGTTGTATAATGATAAATTGAAAGGAGAGCCAATTGTTTGTAAGGTTAGGTTGTAAAAGAATGAATTCCTGAAAGAAAGAGTATTGTTTTTATTGAATGTGAAGATCGAACTGTTGATGCTTATCATTGCCAAACCAGAAAAATATTCAAAGGTCGATTTCAAAGAGTTCGATGTATCAAGGGAGAATATGGGGTTAGTAAGGTTCAGATATTGATTGTTCCAAAAGATCATAATGTTTTGTATATAGGCAGTTAGAAACAAGGAGGAATTGATAAAAGCAATATCTTTAAATGTAGTGAAATTCATATAGAAAAAGTTGCTTTGAGAGAAATAAAGCATTCCCACATTGCGAAAGGAACAATTAACAACAGATGAATTAACAATGGTGATGGAGTTTGAAAAAACTGCTGAAATTAATCTTGATGTTATGTTGATTTGTGAAAAATTGGCTTGTTTGAGAGAAAGGGAAGAGGAATAAAGAGTGATCAAATCATTGCTAGCGAATTTAAATGTGAAGTTTTGGAAGTTCGTATTGTTGTAAAAAACCAAACAAGTGTCGAAATAAGCCAATTTATATCCCAAAAAATAAAATTGCGAGTTGGCAAAGGTAACATTTTGCGAATATTGCATAGCCATTATATATGCGATTTGAATCGAGTTGCCATAAAATGGGTTCAGTATTTCATTGATATCGTATTGATTATAATATTGCACGTTCGAACTATTGAAATAAAATAAGAAAAGCCCTGTTTTCCCAGCCTTTTTTGCTCTCGCGAAAGTTGCTGTGATCAATCCTTCCAGGAAGTAAAAATTCGCAAACGTGGAGTTTTGGATTTGTATATTAGCTGGGAAACAATCTATTTGTATCATAGTATAATATCCCACAGTTTTGATGGCATAGAGATTTCTGATTTCACAATTATCAAGAGTTAAATTCGAGGATATTCCTAATGAATTATTATTCATTGCGAACATTGGATTCAATGTGGTTCGATCTGGTCTTGCGATAATTTTCCCTTTCAAATAACAAGAATCATTAACATTTAAATAGGATGTCTCATTCGGACAACAACCTGCTATGGTTTTTAAACATGGATTGGAAGACATAATAATAGAAACAGGAAGATCGTTGGCCAAAATCCTGATATTTTTAAATGTTAAGCTTCCTCTGATATCGAAATAAAAGGACTCTGTCTTTAATAATATAGTCGTTCTTTGAGAACAATTGGGGTCGGTTTTACAGGATAATGGCAAAAGGATTCGGTTGATGTTTTCAGGGATTTTCATAGGAGTTGATGATTTATAGTCAGAATCAAAGAGAAAAAAATTGTCACCATCCAGATATATGGTGAGATTTTGGAGGGAAGAGTTTAAGGCTTTGGCAAAACAATCGGCAAATGAACAACAGCCAGAAAGACAGCTGCTGAAACCAGAGCTGGAAATGATGGTTTCTTGGGTTTTAACAAAAAAAAGGAGGGTTTGGAACAACAGGAAATAAAATATCATTTTTGAAATAATACTTCTTTTATTTCGTTTTTTTTCTTTTTTTTGTTTGAAGCTTTGAATTTTCGATAATGAAAAAATTTTTCATAAAAATAATAAGTTTTCATTGATATCCATTTTTTTTTTAAAATATTATTTGAAAAATTAATTATATTTTATCAGATGCTAAAATATTTTTCAATGTTTTAAAAAACTTCAAAAATCATCAAATCAGAAATTCAAAAAAGAATAGTTCAAATTAACTGTAAAATACTGCAAAATGGAATTAAAGCCTATTGAAAATTTCCAACATCCTAATACAAAACCCATTGCCAAACTCTATCAGAACAAAAAACTCATCAAAAAGTTCCTTTTCGAGAAAGAAATACTCAAGTTAAACGAGCAAAAGTCCATAGATAAGGAGAATGTTTTGAATGAAAAAAACATAGAAATCTCTCAAATTTCGATTAAAAACCCAAAGATAGGCGATCTCAGCTCCCAAAAAATCTCACAAAAAAATGAAGAAACTCAAAATCCGATTGATTTTCGTGAGGAAATTGAAAAGCGATTTAAAAAATCTGTGGTGAATAAAATATATATTTTCCCTCGAAAAACAGACCCAGACTTTTTTTTCGAAAACAGCAGCAGTGATTCCTCGAACAATTCGCTAAAACGCGTTGAGATTTACAATTTAAAATTCCAAAAACCAAAAGAAATCCAACGAAATATCAAAGAAAATGAACAGGAGAAAAAAAACATGAGTTTCCAGGATTTTCTATCAAAAATGCAGGAGGAGAAAGACAAATGGAAGCCTAAGCCGAATTCGAGTTGTGTTTTGAAAAAGACATCAAATAATCAAGAAGAAACATTGAAACGTCCGATAAAAACAAGCAATATTAACCTTGCTAATAACAATAATGTTAAAAATGTCGAAAGCTTGATGAAGGTTGATAGAAGTAATATAGAAAAACATGATGAAGCCTCTCAAAAAGAGAAGGGCAATTTTTCAATGATTTTCAAACGACCTACAGAAGACAAAACCAAAGTGAAAGTAATAAAAGGAAGGAAAATAGTTGATCTAAATCAATCAAAACCACGAATGAACGCCAGCGGATCGAACTCCAAAAGAAAGGATAATTCTAGCTCCAACATCTTTTACGCTATCAACTCGTTTCATAACAAACTATTTCCCAAAGAAAAGTACAATTTTATTTGGTTATTGGTAGATCTTAATTTTTTTAAGGTCCAAAAAGGAAAGCTCGTTCCAAGATTTTTTACAAAGGAAATGCAATAAAAAACATATTTCAGAACTTATTTTTAAGAATTCCATGATCAGCAATGCTTTGAAAACCGATAACAACAATTTACAGAATAACCCTTTATATTCAAAAGCGAAAAAACAGATTCTGATCGAGAAAGAATATAAAAATTTATATAGGAGTGTGGAGGGTTTGAACTGCTTGAAAGAAAAGGTTTTGACTGAAAACTATGTTTCGACCCAATCGCCAAAACAACAAAATAAATTAGGAGCCTTTTCGGATGAAAATAGATGTAGAAAGGAAATTAATGTGGGAAAAAAGAAAGAAAATAATTTGCAAAAGTCATATGATATCTCAAAAAATTCATTTAAGGACTTCCTGATGGAACATTCTCAAGATCAAGACAATAATAAGTAAAAAAAATAAGAATTTCATGTTTTATGTTTTTATTTAGGACGGATAGAATGATCGTTTTGCAAAATTATCTAAAAGAGAACAAAGATCATAAATATATTCAAAAAGTGTGAAAAAAAAGCCTATTCAAAAAGTGTGAAAAAAAAAGCTTAAATATTTTTCTTTGTATTTCCCTTATTGTATTAACCAGTTTTTAGTTTAACAAAATAATAATGAAGACTTTCTTTTTTAAAGAAAAATTTCTGCTTGATTCTTTCCATTTTTCTAATTTAATCAGTTTCTAGTCCTTGCGTAACAAGATATGAGACGGACTTGTGTCACAATAATCGTGTACGGATCGTTCATCTTGTTAAATAGAATCTGGAAAGAATCATTTGAGATTATCAAAGGTTTTTGGTAAATAAATAGCAATAAAAAATTATTTTGTTATGGGTCGAGTTAATTTTTTTTTTTTTTATATTTTTTCCTATTTCAAAAGAAATTATATTTTCCAAAAGAGAAAATTAATAGATTTTGTGCAATCCAAATATTAAAAATTGTTTATTTTGCTTTTTTTCAAGGAGTGATTAAAAAAAAATTTAAATTTATATAATTTTTATATAGTAAAATTGACATTTTTATTAGCCTTTACATGTCTTTAAAAATCGTTAAGGTATTATTAATTTTACAAAAATTTTCGATTTCTCACTTTTTCTTTTCACCCCTATTTAAAATCTTTCTTCTGTTTTCCT